>ERZ781272.444-NODE-444-length-29999-cov-7.423958_pt1 | contig 29999 bp, 38 predicted proteins | sample MGYA00375850_ERZ781272 | MGnify/ENA primary metagenome ERZ781272 (study PRJEB29790, sample SAMN06051246) | human gut metagenome | host: Homo sapiens | place: USA: Cincinnati, Ohio | collected 2013-06-21 | study: EMG produced TPA metagenomics assembly of the Gut...
AATAAATAGATTAAAATTCTACGTTTGTTACTCTAAAAACTTGACTTAACGTCACTATTCTTACATTTAAATTTGTTATTAAACATGGTATAATTTAAGATATATAATATGTATATGGAGATACCATGAATCAAAAAAAGAGGCGTCATTATCGTAAGAAAAAATACACAGTACTAAAAGTTATTTCAATTATTTTTGTATTAGTAATTATCGCTGTTGCTTCTATAGCCTACGTAGCTTATAGAAATGTTGAATCAACCTTTTCAACATCATATGAAAATTTCCCTAAAACAACAAGTATCGACTTAAAAAAATCTAAAACATTCACCACACTTATCATTGCAACTGGTAAAAATAATTCTAAAAATTCAGCTTACGCTACTGTTTTAGCTTCAACGAATGTAAAGACAAATCAAACTACTTTCATGAACTTCCCAGTTTTTGCGACAATGCCTAATCAAAAAACAATCACTGAAGTTTACAATACGAATGGAGATGATGGAATTTTCCAGATGGTTAAAGACCTATTGAATATGTCCATTAACAAAGTAATTCAGATCGATGTTAATAAAATGGGATCACTTGTACAGGCCACTGGTGGAATCACCATGCAAAATCCAAAGGCATTCAATGCTGAAGGTTATGAGTTTAAACAAGGAACTGTTAATTTACAAACTGTTGATCAAGTCCAAGCCTATATGACACAAATTGACGATACTGATTTGGATGCTTCAATCACTCGAATTCAAAATGTCTCAATGGAACTCTACGGAAATATTCAAAAAATTGCTCATATGAAAAAACTTGAAAGTTTCAATTACTATCGAGAAATTCTCTATGCTTTTTCAAACACTGTTAAAACCAATATAAGTTTCAATGATGCTAAAACGATCGTTATGAGCTACAATAAGGCTCTAAAGAATACCAGCAAGCTCAATCTACATACAACAGATGAAAATGGAGCTAAGGTCGTTTCTCAAACAGAATTAGACTCAGTCAAAACCCTTTTTGAAAAATCTCTAAAATAAAAGAACCAAGAGGTTCTTTTATTTTTATTTCATCACAATATAATCCGGTACGGCTCGATCGTCTTGACTAGAAACAATCGTTTTACCATTGACAGATAGTTGACTTGAGCCGCCACTATCAAGTAATAACATATTTTGGAGCTTCAAATTTGACACTGACTTCATTATATTATCATAACCTGCATTTGTATCACTCAAAATAGCATAGAGATTATTATCTTTATCATTCGCAATAAAAATATGGATCTTCCAATCTACTGAGCCATCACTTGGTTGAATTTTACCATCACGGATAATTGCAGTACCAAAATCATAGGCTTGTTGCCCTCCGTTTTTAATAATAGTTGAAGCAGGTGTACTTGAATCATAAATTTTGCACGAACCATCTTTGTTAATAACAAAAGCATATTGAGTCGTTGTACCTGGGCTCCAGTCTTGAATCAACTTTCCATTATTAATTTGAAATCCAGCTACTTGTCCTGTCTGCATATCAAATGCGGAAGCATTCATAATCAAAGCATTAGGATACTTAGCTATAACTTCTGACATTTTCATCCGTTGATCCGTACGATTGGTAACTGTTTTTAAGACTTCCGGATTGTTAATTCGATAAATAGTGATATTATTCGTAGATAAATCAGTAAATTTATCTAGATTTACCTTTGAGGGAACTTTAACCCATTCTGGTATACCAGTATCATCTACAAGTGCTGTACTACCTACGGCAGCTTCTACACCTTTTTGCTCTACATAACCGTTAGAGGCCGAAGTTTTGGTCGGTTGATCCGAACTGTACACCTTTTTATGATCATTATGTATAAACGCCTCTCGCAAATGATATGCCCCTCCTACCACAATAAAAATTAAGATAAGAGCAAGAAATATCCAAAAATTCTTCTTATTTCGATGTTTCAATTTTTCCTCCAAAATATTCTTATATTATAACAATTTATAATCATGATATCAGTAACAATTTTTCTAACAGAAGGTATCCATAAGATGTGTAATGAGGAAACCACCTATACTTTACATAAACACTAATGAGAATTAACTTATGATTAGTTGTATATTTTTAAACCAAATACTCACTGCTAATCTCTAATATCATATTATCTATAGAAAATTTATCAGTAACACTTTTTTAATAGCTTGCTTATCACTAGTCTTTGACCAATCAATAAAATCGTACAATTCTTGAATATTAACTAAAACATTATCAGGATTATATAATTTCCCATTAACCCCGTCTTCAACTATCTCATCATGTCCTACAACATCACTTAATAAAACCGGAATGCCTTCCTGTAGTGCTTCCAAAGGAGAATATGGTAACCCTTCATAGTCCGATGTTGATATATACCCATCAAACTCAGATAAATAATCAGAATTTTTTCTGAAAAATTTAAAAAGTAGGTATTATCTGAACTATTTTGTTGCACTTTATTTTTTAAGCTCCCATCCCCTATCCAAATAAATGCTATATCTTTTCTATTTGAATAAGCTTTATGGGCTATATTATTGAACAGTTGAGGGTTTTTCTGGCTTTCAACTCTTGCCATATTTCCAATGATATAAGAACTATCTTTAATTTTTAATTTTTTCTCAAATTATCTTGTTTGTTTAAAATGTTTTCCTTTGTTTGACTTACCAAACCATTATATATTACTTTCAACTTCTTATCATTGTCAATATTATATTTTAGAGCTGAATACTTCTCGCTATTTGATACATTAAAAGTTTTTGTAGTAGCATTCCTAGACAAAAATTTCTCAATTCTAATAAATAAATATTTTTTTCTCTTTGAAAATTCAGTTGACAGGAATGAGTACGCGTGGGGGTGTAAAATATTTTGTTTACTCTTCTTCGTTTAGCGGCAATTCTCCCTAAAACCCCTGCTTTAGAACTGTGATAATGTACAATATCCGGCTTGACTTTCTTTATTAGTTTGCTTAATTTTAAATATGCTTTTAACCATGTTCCATAGATATTCAAAAGACTCGACCTTAAAGATAGCCGATAAGCAGATATAAATTGCAGCACCCACCAATATTTGAATAGCCAGTGTTACAATATCTGGTAACATCAACAACCGTATTAGCGAAATTGCAACTCCCATGATGAGTGCTAAAAGAATACCTGGGAAAATATCAATCATTTGCTCTTTAAAACTATAGCTTAAGAGTGTTTTATTGGGCCACGAATTAATAATCATGCTTGTTACAGTACTTACGAGTAAGCTATATGCCATCACAATAACGCCAAAATGCATTGTTGAAAGGAATAGTATCATACCAATCGCTTTCTTAGCAATTTCCAATTTCAGGAAATAATCGCTTCTTCCCATTGCATTGATTGCATTTAAGTTAGCTGTATGAATTGGCCAGAACATATATGTAATGCAAAAGATCTGTAGATAAGGTACACAAGGCATTAAAATCAGGCGCACAATAGGTATTGCGCAAAATGCCAATCCCATCATAAGAGGTGCCATGATATATGTACTTGTTTTTATAGCTCTCCTTGTCATATTCTTCACACGCTCTCTGTCATCTTGTACACTTGAAAGAGTCGGTAAAAGAACACTGTCAATCGAATTATTTATATTGGTAACTATAAGTTTAGGGAATTTATCTCCCCGATTATAATATGCCAAGTCTGCGGAGGAATAGAACTTTCCAATTATCAAGTTTCCATCCAAAAGAAAGAAGTCCTTTAAGACGATTCCACGAAAACATTTTCTTTGGACGCCATTTCACTGTAATCCAAAGTATCAAAGTATCAATTGCTGTGTTAGACAACTGTTGAGCAACTATTGCCCAAACACCAAAGCCTGAATATGCAAGCCCTATACCGAGAAAGGCTGAAAAAATCGTTCCTCCTAATGTTGCAAAGAAAAAACGTTTGAAGAGCATATTTCGTGACACATAAGATTGTTGAATTCCTTTAACACCGGAAATCACTATAGTCAAGCTGATTACCCTAATAATGGGAATCAATGAACTGTCACCATAAAATCCTGCAATTATCGGTGCTGTTAGGAACATTCCTATGTAGAGGACAATACACACAAAAAAGTTGAAATAAAACACTGAAGAAAAATCCAAATCATCGGCATCTTTTTTGGATCAGCGAAGTGCCTAATCCACTATCAACAAATACTTGCAAGATTGTTGCGAAAACAGTTACAAGAGCTATCGTTCCATAATCCTCGGGTGCAAGGAGACGTGCAAGGACAATTGATACTATAAATGTTACCAATTGTGCACCACAGCGTTCTGCAAAACGCCAAATAAAGTTTCTTATTGTTTTATTGCTCATATTATTCAATCGACATTCCTCTCTGTAGTATTAAACTTTCTTAATATTATATTAGAGCTTACTTCGTAAATCGAATTTATGTTTTTTCTTTTTATAAATTTGAAAGATTTTCAATCCAAATGCTTTGTAAATCAATAGTTTCAAATAACTTCTAAATAAAATTTTTTTGTCTCTAATTTCAAACTCATTTAGAATTTTTCTATTAGCGTCAAATTTTTCATCTTCATCAAATATTGCAGTGAATTCCACACTAGAATCTATTTCTTGATTTACATAATCAAAATTTAAAGAAGTCATTTTACCAGAATGTTCTGTGATATTGGGACAATACAATCCAGTACCATCATACTCCCAATTTCGCACTTTACTAATAGTTGGTGCAATCATACACACATTCTTTTTTAATGGCATATATGTTCCTATGCCAACATCGCTTGCAGTTTCTAATAATTGATGTTCAAAAATTCCTTCACATATAAATTCTTCAAAACTTTACATCTAATAGCTTTTTATACCTTTTTTCTTTCACAAATTGGCTAAAATTATTTTTTATAAATTGATTTTCTAAATCATTTTTCACCCTATTATATCTATCAAAATAAAAAGCTGTTCCCCACATATAACACATACAATTCAGTTTGAATACATTACAATTATTTTTTACATCCCATTTTAAAGGATAACTGAATCCCATTATGCCTAACACTCTATTATCATCTTTATAATGCCATAATGCTTTGTTTATATACTCTAAAAAATCTGGTGAAAATTCAGCATCATTATCAGTTCTAATAAAATATGGAAATTTAGTTTCAACGGAATCTCTTAGAGCAGCCATGTTTTTTTCAGATCCAAAATTCACGTTCCTTTTACATACATTAAATGAAGCAAACTGACTAAAATCGTTGCTTTTTAGATATTCGCAAATTTTAATATAACCATCTCTATATTTTTCGTCAGGCGGATAATCAAGCCCAATATAGACATCGTATATTTAGCCCAAGTATTCTTCTTTAAACTTTCTATGCACCGCATAAAGTGTTGGTCTCTACAAAGCGTTGGTATTAACATCGGTGCATAAACTTTTTCCTCCATATATAAACTCTCCCTTGTATAACTCATTTTTCTAAAAATTTTGAAATTGTAAAGTCTGTACTCGTCGATGGCCTATCATGTCTTCTAAAGTGCTCTTCTCCTTTTGGATTTTGAGTGAACATAACATCACTCTTATTCACCTTACTCATATATTCATCATATGATTTGAGCACATAATGATTTATTTGAATCGGAAAGACATCTCTATCAGCTGGATTATACCAGTCTCTTGGACAAATTTTTCCACAGCAGTTTACTGGAGGCATATTAAACACCCCTCTTTTTGTCCATAACATATGGTGTAAAATTGGTTGTTTATCCGAAATTTCAAATTCAGTATTAATAAAGCACTTTCCTATGTCATCATATTTATACCAACAGGAAGTAAAGTCTTTTGTCACTGGTCTTTTTATATCCCTGTGAATAAGACCATTTGATCCAAACATCTTCCAATATATTAAAATAGACTGCTCATAAGCATGCTCTTTGAAATATTCTTTTACACTTTTATTTTCAATCGGTACAATAAATTCATCAATATCAATAAACCCCAGCCAACTAGTTTCATTTCTGAATCGATTAAAACAATCATGATAGGCTTCCATTTGGGCTTGACTTTTGGGCCAATTAATTAAATCAATATATCCTTCCTCCAAGTATGGCTTAATGACCGTCAGATAATTATCCGTCGAGTTATTATTATAAAGATAAATATGATCTACTCCAGCCTTTTTATGGTACTCTATCCATTCTTTCAAATAGAAAGCTTCATCTTTAAAAATACCACAAATTGAAACATAATATTTTTTATCATCGCTCGCTTTTTTACGAAAAATAGTCTTCAACACTTTATATCCAATGCATTGCATAACTGTTATGCAATATTTTGTCTTATATACAAAATTTTCATTTCTTGGTTTATCAAAAATAAAATATTTATCTTCTGTTATCAGCATTATTCATCCTCATATAACGAAAGCACATATGCCACATATTCTGCAAATGATCCGTCTATCTCTTCAATTTTATAATTCCTAGTAAGGCCTACCTTTATAGCCTCTGCAAACTGCTTACTATCAGCCGTTTCTGTTAAAAATCCATTATCTGAATCTATAATGTCCACAATTCCACCTGAATTTTTTGCCCCTATAACAGGAGTACCAAACAGTAACGCTTCTAAAATAGTTGATGGCAACGTATCAAATCGCGAACACATTAAGTATATATCAGCAAGAGAATATACCCCAGACAATTGCTCGGCATTAAGTGAACCAAGAAAAATAAAATTGGATGGATTTCCGTTTTTCTCAATTGCCTCATCGTAGTAATTTTCCTTCTTTCCAGCCCAAATAAATTCACATTCCGGTATTAATGCTGCTGTCTGAAGGAAAATGTCGAATCCCTTTCTCTCCGTTGTGTTGCCTACGCCTGCTATCACTTTTTTGCCACAGTCTAAAACGGGATACGCTTCTGCAATCTTCTCTCTTTGTCTTTTTATCTCTTCCGATGAGGGCTTTTTCAAATACGTTCCTTGCGGCTTTATAGATATCTTCTGACTGTCACAAACTTTACAGAGACTTAAAATCTGATTTTTTGCAATTGTAGTTGAAAACAAAATTTTATCAGAGTACACTAGCATATCTCTTGTTGCATCTTCCAAATGAAGCATCTTAATAACTTGCTCTAATTCATGAATCATAGATACCACTTTAAAACCACATTTTTTTGTAATTTCCACTAGATCTCCATTTGAAGCTGTAATGATTAATGCTTTTCTATAGCCTTTTTTATAAAGATTACGGCATATTACCTCATATGATTTTGTGTTCAGTGCAATCTGAATGGGTGCAACTTTATTATATTTTTCATTCATCACGCCAAATTGCCTTGAGACAATATAGACATCTACTCCCTGATGCTTAAGTTCCTCAGCAATATGCAATGCTAAAATACTTGCACCTAATTCTTGTGATTCATGAATAACAAGGAGCATTCCAGATTGCTTAACCTTTTTGTTCACGTTAAGATATTTAAAGTCCCCTGGGTTCTGAAATATCCGCTTAATTTTGGTCAGTTGTTTTTTGTATTTATACTTCATTCCAAATCATCTCCTTCCTATCACAAATCTATACTTTTCAGTGATACATAAATAGAGAATAAACATTGCCACAATCTTAAGCAAATCATTGTAATAATAGACATTAAGTAATGCTATCAATGCAGTTCCCAATAGTTTGCATGCTGTTTTTCTTTTATCAAAATATCTCATAATCCATATTGTAAATATTAATGAAAGAGCCAGACCCAAAATTCCAAAGTTTGAAACAAACTCTGGATAATAAGAAGCTGGCATATGATATGTCACATTGCTTAATGAAGATAACCCCAATACTCCACGCATATAATAATCAATGTATGGATACGGCTTACTTATCCATATTGCTCTTGGGATAAAGAAAAACAAACTATATAACATCGATTGTCCCGGATAATCCAAAATATGAATCTTTTCAGGATGAAGCGTTGCATATATAGAGAATCTGACATGCATTGAGCGGAAAATATACTCCTGCATCTCGTAATACCAATCACTATTATAACTAATTTTATCTGTTATATACATATATGCATAAAAATAAACCGCAACCATACCAAATAAAAACACATATTTTGGAGCAATCTTTTTTAGTGAACCTTGCTTAAGAAGATCAATCAAAAAGAACACCCCAATTATTATCATCAGATATGTTCGTTTTCCATTTACCACTGTAAAAAAAACTATTAAGATTATCCTAAAAATAACTCCACCAATTTTATTTTTAGAATCAAATAACTTCAAGGCGATTATCGCACCAACAAGTAAATCAAATAATGGCAAAATAACATGCTCCGAGTATCTAGCAATTGAATCTGATACCTGAATATGAACATTTCGGAATGTCAAATAGTACATTGGATTAGGTGCAACTATAACAGAAAACACACTTGCCGCAACAATAATGTAACATATTCCTACAACTATCTTACGATATTTGAAATCTTGAATAAACAGCAGAAACTCTTGTATATCGTTAGTTCTTGTTATGCTTCGATCTAATCTCTTGATTCTTCTTAATTCATATGTAAACATCAACTGAGCCAGAAGAACAAATAAGCAGTATATTAGTAATGTAGTTTGATCCTCCATAGCTCGAACAAAATTCATATATACATCCCTTGGTATATCTGGGATGCCAAAATACATCTCTAGAAAAAGTGGAACTACCATAACTAAGTCAAAAACAGCTATAACCGGATATATACTATGAAATCTTTTGTACTTTTTAATCATTAATATGAGATTAATGAACGAATATGCTACAATAAAGCCTTCTAATGCAACCATAATCATTCACCAACCTTTCCCTTAAAGCCGTCATATATTCCTCTACAGATGCACCTGATTTTATTTAACTTGTCTTCTTCATAAAAAATTACAATGCCAATCAATTTAATTTCTTGCAATAGTCCTTTTACAACCAGCAGCGTACTTCTTCTTTTCTTGGCAGTATAAATAATATTTCTAGCGATATAATACTTGCGAAACGCCGAATGGTTCTTAACAAGTACTTTCCAGAAAAGGAAACGATGATATTCAATATGTCCAAGCTCATGCAATAACACCACACTATGGATGCAGTAGATTTTATAGCCCCTTTGTCTTAATCGATAGCAAATATCAAAATCAACGCCATCGATAAACATCCTCTCATCAAAACCACCAATTTCACTCCATGCCTTGATATTCAAAAGAGAGCCAGATGTAATGCATTCATCTATTTCCGTACAGTCTTCATTTATTTTAATTTCTTCATCTTTATTTCTATCGCAAATAATCGGGCAAAGAATTCCTACACTAGAATTATTTATATATTTTTCAAATTCTCCAACGATATTAGACGGGACAACTGAATCCTGATCCAATGTAAGAATCCAATCAAATCCCTCTTTTTGTGCTGCACTAGTAAGTTGATTTAATGCCTTAGCAATTCCCTGATTTTCCCTGTTCCACAGAATAGAAATCTTTGATTGATTGTATTGATTCAGTAACCCTTTTACTTCGTCAACATTGCCGGATCCGTTATCTACCAAATACAAATGAGTACACTGAATAATAACAGCATCTATGTTCTCTTTTAATCTTTTTATGTCTGGGTTGAAAAGGACAATGCCCGCTGATATGTCCATGTGTAATATATCCTCCATTGAATTGATACGGTATTTTATCTATTTCTGATAATAACTATGTCTAAATCATAATAAAACGTCATAAAACTATTCCACTCAGTGAATACTTCTCCATAGTTTTATCCCATCTTTAGTTCCATGCATAAGTTGTTTTATGTAATCCGTCTTATTATCAAACAAGAGAAGTACCTTTCCCCATTTCACGCAGTATCGAGCTACCTCCCTTAGCGACTTATACTCCAGTACCAACCAAACTATTGCTCTAGCTTGCATGTAATACCGCCACGGTGAAGCCACACCATATTTTACTTTAAATCCACCAAGATTAAACATGCGAGTTTCAGCTGGCAAATGATTAATTCGGGCATCCGCAAGTTCTACTACGCGATACCCATATCTATGCATTTTATAGCAATAATCTATATCCAAACCGTCTACAAAAAGTTCCTCTTTAAACCCATTAGCAGTTTCAAACACGCTGATATTATAAAAGCATCCAGATGTCATCGCCCAAGACACATCTCTTTGTCCTTCAAATTTACTCTCAAGGTTTCTATCATGAAGATGTACTGGCGCAAGGACACCTATTTTACTGCAGTTATTCTTTTGGATATAATCTTTATATACTTTCACAACATTAGTATTGAAAGTACTATCGGCATCCATAATAAGAGCCCATTCAAAGCCTTCATCTGCCGCCAGTTTCATTCCATGGTTTAATGCTTTGCATAAACCAATGTTTTTATGGAAATGGATGTACTCCGCTTTTTCTTTGACATGCCTACTACGCTTCGATAAAACATCATTTACAATTGCTTCTCTGCTTTCAACTGAGTTGTCTAAAATATATGCTTTATCAACGCTGTCATAATAATCCAGAATATTTTCTATTTCTTTGTTATTAGGCTCATATAGAACCACTATTGAACATATCTTCATCGATTATTCCTTATCCTTAAAATTTAAAAGTATCTTTCAGTCCCAGCCACTTCTGGTCCTTATCGCTCAAGTTCAATGCAGTACCATCTTTCAGCGTGTAGCCTTCAGCACTTGCGCTGCCCTTATACTCGCCCTTCAGTCCTCTATAATCTTCCTCAAGGAAATCCTGTGAGCAAACCAGTATATTCTCAAATTTTTCCTTATCCAAATACTTGAGAAGCATTCGGATGTAGCTATCCACGCCGCCAGCAGCTTGCGCTACATGTAAAATCCTTATCTTTTTCATCATGCCACCGCCTTTGCAGTGCCATAATTATCTGGCTCAATGATAACAGAGTATGCAAGGGTGTACGACCTGACAACCGCAATAAAACGAATTAAGTCATGCTATACCCCCCGTTCATTCAGCGCATTTTCGTACTTTTTGATGTACATTTGCGCCATTACTTTTGTGTTATACATCTTTAGAATATCCTGATATGCGTGTTCTGTTAGTTTTTCAGCTTCAACCTGACATTCTTCGATAGCCTTTACGAAGTCTTCCACTTTCGTACACACAAAGCCATTCTCACCATTATGGATAACATCCCGATTACCAATTACATTACTTACCACACATGCTTTCTTCATATACATGGATTCAAGTAGAGAAATTGGAAGTCCTTCCCATCTGCTTGGTAAAAAAAAACATCTGCATTAACTGCATATCTAATTGCAGTGATTCGGTCAGCCCATCCTGTGATTTCGATATTCTCGCTTGTAAGTTGGTCTCGAAGTTCACCATCACCAATCCAGACAAATTTCACATCTGGAAGTGATTCGGCTATCTTATTAAACAGTGTGGGATTTTTCTGATAGCAGATTCTTCCCAGTGTGTAAACTGTGAATGAGTGCTCTACTTTTTCCGTCTTATCAATAATCTCCTGAAGTTCTGCCATGTTGATGCCATTGTTCACATAAGTAGAACGCCTAGTAAGTTTCAAAGATTCTTGATGCTCACCCACGCTGCAACTGATGGTCGTACAATTTCGCTTTGCACACACCGATTCAATCACCTTAAACATTCTACGCTTCATCGGCTTATAATTTTCCATCAGAAAACTATAACCGTGCGGGGTATAGAACATTGGGATTTTTCCATTGAACGCAACCCGACCAATTGCACCAGCTTTACTACTATGTAGATGGATTACATCAGGCTTGATTTTTGCCGCTATTTTTTTAACTTCAAAAAATGCGGCGATATCTTTCGCCGGATCAATTGCACGTCCAAAGTCTTTGACTTCAATCAAATGAATTCGCTTGTCAAAGTAATTCTTATAATTTTCCGGCGCTTGCTTTCGCACCGCGTAAGCAATGTACATATCATAGGAATTGACCAGCTCATTTGCCAAATCAACTATGTAAGTAAAAACGCCTCCGCCCATAGCTTCGACTATGTACAGTATTTTCTTTTTCTCCGCTATAGATTTCTTCCTCCACTGATCCCTCAAATTTTTATCTATGTACACATCTGTTCTTCACAGATAGTATCTCTTTTTCCTCTTGCTGCTCACACGGCTAAGTGTTTTCTTATACTGTCGTATCCAATTACCCCAGCAATCATGTTTCTACTTCATAAAACATCCGTTGAGTACACTCGTCTCTATTCCTCTATAACCGAAGTGTTGATTTATACAGTCGAACCCCGTATACCCTGCAATGACGTTTTTCTAAGTGTTGGATTGTTGAATCGAACCCTGTCGGGGCATGAGTTTTGTTAAAACTGTATATATCATCCAGTCCAATTCTCACCATTCATTGTTCGTTATGAACAAATCATTCACTTTAACCACTCAAAACATGTAATTATCATCACCATTCATGCTCTACTCAACAGCTGTTTTTGAAGTAGAAATCATCTGTTTTTCTCTATTTTTCATGACTCAACAAACCGTTATGATGTAGGTGTCATTAGCGGGTCAGATAGTGTACTCAACAGCAGTTTCAGACGTTAATGATAAATTCATGGATTTTTGTTGTTTTCTCCTGTTTTCCGCCATTTCTATGATTCTTCTGAAAAAGATGTGCCAATTTTGTGCCACATGGACCAAAAGTTCAACATTTTGTATAAGTATCTAGCATTTATGCCTCCTCTTTCTTCATTCAAGCTAAATAAATTGTTTCAATTTGCTTTAACATCTGATCAATCGCAAACCTTTGCCTAAAATCTGCTTTAATCATTTGTGCATCCATTTTCGCAGCCTTATATAATTTTTCTTCGACAGATTTTGACCACTCTAAGTCGATCAAATAACCATTTTTGCCCTCTATCACAAGCTCACTATTGCCAACAACTTTTGTCGCAAGAATCGGGACACCAGCTCGCATCGCTTCAATTGGTGCATAAGGTAAACCTTCATATTGGGAAGTCGTCATGAAGATATCATAGGCTGTCACAACTATTTCACTATCAGGACGCTCGCCAAGCAAATGGATATTTTCCTCTAGTCCATTTTGCTTAATAAATGATTGAAAAAGTGGCATCAGCTGACCATCACCTGCCCACACAAAATGCCAATTTGCGTTTTGTCTAATCATTTTTCGGGCAATTTCCATAAAAAACATAGGATTTTTCTGTTCCGACATTCTTGCATTATTGCCTATAACAACTGCTGCCTTTTCCAGTCCTAATTGCGCCCGAATCGTTTCTTTGCTTGGTAAATCAATTTCTGGCAAACCATTATAAATTACCTGAAACTTATCGGTTTTATCTAGATTTACTTCAAGAGCGGCTTGCATTTCCGCTATTGACACACAAAATGTCTGAGTTGTCGCAAATCGACTTAAAAACTTTTCAATTTGAACAAAAAGAAACTTTTTCTTTCCACTAAATTCAGGTGCCAAAAACGAATAAGCATGTGGCGTATAAAATATTTTTTTAACACCTCGTCTTTTGGCAGCTAAACGACCAATAACACCAGCTTTTGAACTGTGACAATGTACAATATCTGGTTTGATTTCTTTAATCTTTTTAGAAATAAATTGATAAGCAAGCAAATCATATTTCGGTTTAATTTCTCTTACGAGAAAATCACATAAAATAAAAGTTACTTGCTCATTCATCGTTACTATTTTTTCCAAAAAATCAGGATTTGTTCTATGATTTGAATAAATCACATAAATATCAAATTTTTCTTGAGGTAGATGACTAATCAAGTCTTGTACATGACGACCGGCTCCACCACTCATCGCTTCTATTATCAATAATAATTTTTGTTTCATCAGTACTAACGCGCTCCAACTCTCTTCAAAACAATCCCAATTGTCTTAAGTAATATAAGAACATCGAAAGTAAAACAACACTTTTCTACATAATAAAGCTCAAGATGACACCGCTCAGGATACCCAATAGTACTTCTCCCTGAAACTTGCCACCATCCTGTCATGCCTGGTTTAACGCTTAAAAATTTTTCTTGGTTATCACCGTATTCAATGATTTCTCTATCTGGTAGTGGACGTGGACCAACTAATGACATTTGTCCTAAAAAAACATTAATCAGTTGTGGCAATTCATCAATACTTGTTTTCCTTAATATGCCACCGATTTTTGTAATTCTAGGATCTTCATGCGTTTCAAGTTTATAACCATTTGCCTTAAATTTTGCAAAAAGTTCCGTATCTTTCATCAAAATCGATTCTGCGTCCTGACACATGGTTCTAAATTTATACATTTTGAACTTTTTGCCATTTTTACCATTTCTAGTATGTGAGAAAAATATAGGTGCTGTTGGTTCAGAGCATTTCATGATCAAAGCAACTATCAAAAAAAGCGGTATCAAAATAATTAAACCAATAGAACTAACTAAAATATCACCAATCCGCTTAATCAAGCTATAAATAATTTTGGGCTTATGACTTGTTAGCTCTGAATAAGTCATAACATCTGAAATTTCCTCTTTAGCTTGTGACATCTCATTTCCTCCACTTGTCGTTCCCCAACGAAATCTTAAAACACACTAACGCGTTAATTCCAACCGACTTTTCTACGACGATGTGCTCTTGAATGACCTTCTTTTTGGTTAGATTTTTTTCCATACTCTCCATATGATCCGTAAGAACCATACGATCCATATTTATCAACTGTCATGTCAACTTTATTAAGGACGACCCCTAAGAACTGAGAACCACTTTGTTCCAACTGTTCAACGGCCTTAGTTACGAAACGACGTTTAATTTTCCCAGCTTCTGTAACCAAAAGACTGGCATCAGCCTGATGGGCAATAATAACTGCATCAATAACCAAACCAATTGGTGGTGTATCGATGATGACATAATCATAACGACTACGAGCAACTTCCATCAAATGTCTAAAATTATCATTTTGCAAAAGACTTGTTGGATTAGGTGGAACAGGACCAGATGCAATAACATCTAAACCAGAAATATCAGTTTGGCAAATCGTTTCATTTAGATCGGCATTTCCTGAAAGGAAATTTGAAAGACCTTTATAAGGCTCATTTGATTTAAATGTACCTGACAAAACAGAATTACGCGTATCCGCATCAATCAGAAGTGTTCGGAGCCCAACACTAGCAAATGAAATCGCCAAGTTAACAGATGTCGTTGATTTTCCTTCACCAGCTTCAACAGAGCTAATCGCAATCACTTTCATCTGAGCACCAGAAAATTGAATATTTGTGCGAATAGTGTTATAATACTCTTCCGTCTTTTTAGCAAAGTCTACTTTTGATTTAACTAACTTTAATAAAGGCATTTCTTCTCCTTAAATTTTATCTGTATCAGGGACAATTCCAAGAAGTGTCATTCCAAGGGCATCTTCCACATCTTCTGGACGGCGAACACGATCATCTAGGATTTCACGTACCAATACACCAACCACTGCAAGGAATCCTCCAAGCACTGCCCCAAGAAGCACATTACGTTTGATATTTGGTGAAGATGGTGACTCTGGCAATTTAGCTTCTTCGAGCGTTGTGACATCTTCAACTTTTGTCACCTTCTTGATTTTTTCTGAAGCAACTTCACGAACCTTATTGGCAAGTGTTTGCGCATCTTGACCAGTTTTAGCATTAACAGAAATTGAAATAAGACGAGTATCAGTAGGAATATTAACTGAAATCATTTTAGCAAGTTCTGCCTCACTCAAATTCAATTTTTCATCTTTAATAACTTCTGATAATACATCATTTGATGTAATAATCTCTTTATAGTCATTTACCAAATAGGTACCAGCTTGCAAATCTTGAGCAGAAAGATTATTATTATCTGTTGCCTGATTAACAACATAGATACGCGTTGTTGATGTATATGTTGGTTGGATAAAGAAATAAGTACCTAAGAAACTGAAAGCAGCGAAATAAAAAGCTATGAAAAGAATCAAAAGCTTCTTCGTCCAAAGTTTATGTAGCAATGCTAGTACGTCGATTTCATCACTTTTAGTGTTATCTTGATTCATAATATCTCCTATAAATATTGATTTTCTAGTAATGTTTTGGGATTTTCAATAAAAAGATTCTTAGCACGTTTGGAGCCGTAGTTCTTTTTAACAATTTCATAAGCATCTTTCATAAATGGTGGTCTCGGCCCAAGATTATGCATGTCGCTAGCAACCATATGAACCAAATTTTTCTCCAAGAAAAAGCGAACACGTTTCTTTCTTACTTTATCTTTATCTCCAAAGAGCTTTGGTTTGAGGACATGTGAGCTATTGACTTGAGTATAGCAGCCCATATTGATGATTTCTCGAACACGGTCAGCATTTTCTTCGAGGGCATCATAGCGCTCAATATGAGCAACAATAGGCGTTACCCCCGCTCTCAAAACATTACTAAGCCCACTATGAATTTCTTTCCAAGATGTGCGAGCACTAAACTCAATCAAAGCAAATTGAGTGTTGTGCATGCGCGGAATGAGATTCTTTTCAAGTTTCTCCACAATGTCTGAGGTGTAATAAAGTTCACCTCCATAATAAATAGTTAAGTCTGGATAAAGTGCTTCTGCTTCTGCTTTTACCTTAGAAAAGTTTGCAAAAATTTTATCCTCTGGAGTCTCAAACATCCCCTTACGACGATGGGATGTTGAAACAATCTTACGTACCCCCTGGGCGTAACTTTCACCAATGAGGTCTAAACTTTCTTCTAAAGTTTTAGGACCATCATCAACATCAAAAACAATATGTGAGTGAACGTCAATCACTTATTTTTCCTCCATCAATTTTTTGATAGCTTGAGAGGCACTTTCCACACTCGAATTATCTAGTTTCATCATGTAAAGACTAGAATTTGGCATCGCATAAGAGATCAATTGTCCGGTTGAACCTGTACCTGTTACTGCTTGAGAAGTCACCGTAAATTTAGAACCTGAATCAAGTTGTGTATTTGCCAGAGCATTAATGGTATCTAGAGACATATTCGTTTGAACAGAGTCTTGAAGATTGTTAACGATTGAAGTAAAGTTTGATACAGATTTTAGAGAAGCCAACTTGTTTAAAATCGCAGAAATAACTTTCTCCTGGTTTTTACCACGGTCATTATCTCCGCCATCTAAATTATAGCGTTCACGAACAAATCCAAGTGCTTGCTCTGAATTCATTTGGATATCTCCAACCGGGAAATCAAACTTCCCTTGTGTGAAAGCTTGATCATTATGGACTGTCACACCACCAAGTTGGTCAATCAACTTAAGGAAAGATGTGAAGTTAATTCGTGCATAGTAATCAAGCTTAATACCATAAAGATCTTCTAGAGTTTGTTCAGATGTTTCAACGCCATAAATACCTGCGTGGGTTAATTTATCATACTGGTCTGCCCCACCACCAGGAATCTTAACGTATGCATCACGTGGAGTAGTCGTCAAGAGAATCTTATGTGTATTCATGTTTACTGTCATAATAATATTGACATCTGAACGTGACACTGTTGAAATCGGACCGTAGGTATCAATACCACTAATATAAATATTGAAGACTTTTGAATCTACTTGGTTTGCAGAGTTGCTATTCTTCTTTTTAATTTTATAAGTATAAATTGTTTTTAGATTTGAAGCATAATTACTATCGACAGACTCTAATAGGCTAGCATAAGAGCCACTCAAGACCATAGCTTTAGATTTGCCAGACTTAAGATTATCATAAGCTTCTTGATATGAGGCAACATCATCAACTTTAACATCAACTTTTTTATCTTTTTTGAGAGCTGACATCAATATCTCGATATTGTTCTTATCAACCTTAGTAGGTGCCTGTACGCTAGTAAGCTGGCTCACATCTTTGATGTCACTTTCCTTAGGAACCACGATGCTCATTTCTACTTCAGAAAATGCTGCCGTCTGATTCATACGGTTAGTGATGTCAATCATTTGTTTAAAACCAAAAATACCAACCAGAGAAACTAGCGAGAAGATAACCAGTACAACCGTTGTCACTAGTGGTGATTTCTTAGTCTTCTGAAGGAAGATGCTAATAGCAAGAACTACCAACAAACCAATGGTGATAATGATGTTCAAAAACCTAAAGGATAGGAAATTATAATTGAACATGGTGAATAATAAGACCAATGCTAAAATAGCATACAGGATGGTCAACCCAACGTTGACCATCCCCCACGATCCATTACTCGTATGCTTTTGCTTACGATTCGTACGCGAACTAATATAAATTGCTCCTAAAAATTAAAATTAGGTATTCCCCATTATTATTATTATAACATTAATACAACCTCATTTCAATTGTCATTCTTTTTTCAAAAAAATAAGAAAACGTTTTTCATTATGATATCAATCATTTAATTTATATCATTTTCCATTATATTGTGAACTATCTTTCACATTTTTAGCAGTTAAACTTTAAATTGTCAGATATTTACCTATTTATTATAAGTCTTCTTCTTCCAAATATTTTTATTTTTTCTAGTAGTTTGAAAAATTTTAACTTATTATCACTTCGAACAGATATTAGCTACAACACAAAAGGACGACCAAATGGCGTCCTTTTACAAACTAGTCTGCAATTAGTGTTTCAAGACCAACTTTCATCATATCAGTGAAAGTATTTTGACGTTCCTCAGCTGTTGTGTCCTCATCTGGATTTACCAAACTATCAGAAATAGTCATAATAGCCAGAGCATCTACTTGGTGTTGGGCTGCAAGGTAGTAAAGTGCTGCTGCTTCCATTTCGACAGCCTTCACGCCCCATTTCCCAAGTTCAATATTTTTTTCAAAATAATTTGAGTAGAAAACATCAGAAGATAGAACATTACCAACATGTGTTGTCATACCAAAATTTTTGGCGATGTGATAAGCCTTATCCAAGAGATTGAAACTTGCAATTTGTGGGAAATCGTATTGAGGCCAGTCATTACGAATAATATTAGAGTTAGTTGCTGCTGCTTGTGCTAGAACCAACTCACGAACGTGAACATTCTCATTCAAAGAACCGGCAGTTCCTACGCGAATTAATTTTTTGACACCGTAGTCAACAATGAGCTCACGTGCATAGATAGAGATAGATGGCATCCCCATCCCAGTCCCCATTACTGAGACACGTTCACCTTTGTATGTTCCTGTGTAACCAAACATATTACGAACTTCATTGAAACATACAGCATCTTCAAGGAAATTTTCGGCAATAAATTTTGCACGTAAAGGATCCCCAGGAAGAAGAATCTTATCAGCAATATCTCCTTGTTTGGCAGAAATATGAATTGACATAATTAATCTATAAAGGGCGACAGAGACGAAGTAAAAATAAAAAACTTACGAAGATTGCCAATGCTATCCAGTTTATCTTTTTCACTCTTCTCCGCCCGTATTCAGTTCATTGAATACGGTTAACCCATCCTTTCTATTATTTATAAAGGTTAAAGAGCAACTAGAAAGTAATTGAAAATAAGGAAGCTGACATAGCTCTACGCGTCTAAGCAGGTTAGCTATTTCCCAAACTCTCCACTCATTTTCAAATATAAATACCTGCTCCGCAATCCTTAAGTTATATTTTTTAAAGTTTTCTACTATTATATAAATAGTATATGAGCTACTTAAATGTTTAGATCTGGGTTAGTGAATCTAGAAAAGCAAATAATTTTTTATTCATTTGAGAATAATCATGATTATGCAATTGTTCTGGTGTTTGAACAAAATCTAACTGTTTATTTTGCTGGTACAAATGCTCTTCACCATCAGCAGCTATCAGTAAATCAATCGCTTCAAGGTCAAACTCTAAATGTGCTTGGAAGGCATAATGTTCAGGGCTAAAGCAAATTATTTGGCGTGGACAGCCCTTGCTAGTCGCAAGAACAACTGCCTTGTCGCTCAAACCAGGCATATCACCATGCCAGTGACCCGTGTTTAAAGTAGAACCAAAATCTTTAATGTGCTCATCAGCTAATCCTTCATCAGTTAAGGTCAAAGGGAAAACGCCAATTTCACGTTCTGGACTATGTTCATATTTTCCACCATAAGCTACAGATAAAAGTTGAGCCCCTAAGCATACCCCGACAATATAGATATCAGCATCAATGGCTTTTTGAATTAATGCAATTTCAGCCTTTGGATCATAGTATGGAAAGACTTGACGATCTTCATCAGGTGACTGAGGTCCGCCCATTACTATAAGGAAATCAATATCATCAACAGTTTCTGGAAGTTCTTCTTCCTCATAAACCTTTGTTTACGAAATATGATGTCCACGCTTTTGAGCCCATTTCAAATAAGCTCCTGGAACCTCAAATTTTTCGTGTAAGATAAAATGAATATTCATGATCTTTCTTTCCATTTATTGTTTATTATCCTTGATAGGATACTTGCTAGTATAAGTGGGAATACGATAACTCCTCCTGTACCTGTAAAACCAACAACCAAGGCTATTCCTGTTAGGGGGGATCAGGCGTTGTCCCTAGTAGCATTCCTAAACTAAGACTATGAGAAAATCCAAAATTTCTAAGAAGCACCGTTATCAGATAACCCGTACCTACACCTATAGCAAACGATGGCGTCAGAGTTCCACCATAAGCACCACTCCTTAAAAGTAGACAGACTAATAGACATTTGATGATGAGAATGACAGGAAGATATGCTGAAGAGTTCCCAGAAAAAATCCATTGAGCTAAAACCTGTCCGTTTTCCATAAAAATTGGGGTGTTACAAATAATGCTAAGATGATTGCCTGTATAAAACTGGAAGAATCAATAGTCACTTTATCGACTATATAAAGTGTGTCCACCAATAATTGGTTTGGCACAATAAGCAGATACATAAGTGGTCGCAAGAATAATAATGATATTCTTTAGTTTCCAACAGACTCCTAAGGTTTCCAAAACAAACAAAGCACTAGCAAAAGGCACTTGGTAAACAGATGCTAGCCCTGCACCAGCACCACAAGCAATTAATAATTGTCTATCGGAAATGAATAAATGCAATCCTTTAGAAAGACTCCCACCAAAGAGAGCACCCAATTCTCGAGGTGCTCCTTCTTTGCCTATTGAAGCTCCAGCAGCAACGATTGCCACCTGGACTAATGCATGTAGAAGACTGACCTAGGAAATTTGGGTTCCTTTTACCAACGAGTTTCTTAGCTTTGCTAATGGAAAGTAAGGTGACACGTCATTGAAGAAAATACCAAAATAAACTAGATAAGATCCCAACAACAAGTAAGACTGAGAGTCTTCGAAAAGCACTCACTGATTGAAACTGTAACTAGAGGTTCCCTTTATCTTTACCAAACACAATAACTTGTATAAATTCTAGAAGGTAGTGGCAAAAAAATTCCAATAAAACCTGAAGCAATCCCAGTTCCAATAACGGCTAAACTCAGCTTAAGGGATTTTGGTAACAACCTTAAACGTTTCCTTACCTGAGAAATCATTTCTTAGAGTTTCGACAAAATAGCTTTAAGCAATCCTTTGAAGTCTCCCTTAATGCGTTCAGTTACTTCTACAACTTCTTCGTGGTTCAATTCTTCTTGCAAACCAGCTGCAAAGTTAGAGATACATGAAATACCCAGAACTTTCAAGTCAGAATGTGCTGCGACGATAACCTCAGGAACTGTTGACATACCAACAGCATCTGCCCCCAATGACTTGAAGGCACGAATTTCAGCAGGAGTTTCATAAGTTGGACCAGTTACTCCAAGATAAACCCCTTCTTCCAACTTGATTCCAAGTTTATCAGCCACTTTATGAGCAATTTCGCGGTAGGCTGGAGTGTAAGCTTTAGACATATCTGGGAAACGTGGGCCAAAGTCATCCAAGTTTTTACCGATCAATGGGTTCTGACCAGTCATATTGATATGGTCAGTAATAGCCATCAAAGTACCAGGACCGAAGCCAATACCACCAGCAGCATTAGTTACAATAACACCTTCACAACCAAGAGCTTTCATAACACGTACAGGGAAAGTTACCACTTCAAGAGGATTTCCTTCATAAAAATGGAAACGTCCTTGAAGAGCCAATACCTTACGTCCAGACAAAGTACCATATACAAGTTTACCTGCATGACCGACTACTGTTGATTGCCCCCAGTTTGGAATATCTGCGTAATCGATTACAATAGCATCTTGGATCTCATCAGCCAATTCTCCAAGTCCAGAACCCAAAATCAAACCAAACTCAGGTTTTTCAATTCCTTTGTTTTCCAAAAAGGTTTGCGTAACTCTAATTTTTTCAAGTAGTGACATTCTAAATCTCCTTTAGTTCCTTATTTTTTCAAACAATGACCAATGTTTGAAAAAGTTCTTGCATTTCGAATCGTAATATAAGAATAAAATGATGACTTTAATAGGTTTTTATGATAAACCGTTTGATTGTAGCTTGTCTTATCATGTTTCCCCCAGTAGACTCCTAATTCCCTAAAATGAAGAGTCTCATCTGCCAAATCAAAAGAATTTATTACTCTCTTCAATTCATCCTTGTCTAATTGAACTGTATAAAAGAGGACATCTTTTCTGTACAAATCATTTTCCCACCATTTCAGTAGATATTTACACTCATTTTGGTATTCCTCTAGTGTAAAAAGGGAAAAGACATTAATAAAGGCGTAAGACTTATTCAGAAATTCTTCTATGGCTAAAAGTAATTCTTCTTTCATCATGGGTGAATCAAAGAAAAAAATTTCCACTATTAATAAAGGAAGAAACATTCTTAAAACCTAGTTTCTCAAGGTCATGGCAGAATTTTTCCATGACTACCCTATTACGACCGCCGACATTTATCCCACGAACCAGAAAAGTACAACGTTTCATTTTAGACAAGTTTATCCAAGAAACTTTCACCAATCATGGCTTTCTCAACACCGAAGTTATCCGCAATTGTTGCTGAGATATCAGCGAAATGTCCAACTGGAATCAAGCCACTACATTTGAAGGAAGGGCTGTAAGCCAAGAATGGGATGTATTCACGAGTATGGTCTGTACCAGCATAAGTTGGGTCATTACCATGGTCTGCAGTGATCATCAAGAGATCATCTTCTTTCATAGCAGCGATAATTTCAGGCAAGCGCTCGTCAAATTCATGCAAGCAATCGCGGTAGCCCTGTGGATTACGACGATGTCCGTAAAGGGCATCAAAGTCTACCAAGTTTGTGAAAGAGAAACCATGTTTAAAGTCTTCTGATGTCATAGCCTTAATCAAATTGTCCACACCGTGGTTATTTGATTTGTTATGACCCATATCGTGGTTGATACCTTCACCATTGAAGATATCACTAATCTTACCAACTGAGTAAGTGTCAATTCCTGCTTCGTTCAATTTGTCCAAAACAGTTGGAGCAAATGGTGAAATAGCCAAGTCACGACGGTTAGATGTACGAGTAAAGTTCCCAGGCTCACCAACGTAAGGACGAGCAATGATACGACCAAGAAGAGCTGGACGTTCCAAAGTGATAGAACGAGCAAATTCGCAAATACGATACAATTCTTCAACAGGAATAATATCTTCGTGAGCTGCGATTTGAAGAACTGGGTCAGCTGATGTATAAATAATTAACTCACCAGTTTCCATTTGGCGTGGTCCGAAGTCATCGATAACTGCTGTACCAGAATAAGGTTTATTGGCTTCACGAATAACCTTACGCCCTGAGAATTCTTCAATTTGAGTAAGAATTTCCTCTGGGAATCCATTCCAGAAAGTATCAAAAGGTTCTGTAATATTAAGTCCCATGATTTCCCAGTGACCTGTCATGGTATCTTTTCCAAGAGAGACTTCTTCTAACTTAGTTGCGTAACCAGTTGGATTGCTTTCAGCTGGAACAGTTTTCAAGGGTTGTTCGCGAGGAATATTTCCAAGACCAAGTTTAGCCATGTTTGGCACATTCAAACCAACAGTTTTAGAAATGTGTCCAAGGGTATCTGAAGCTCCGTCAGGAACACCAGCATTGACAAAATTATTAGCATCTGGAGCTGCACCAATACCTACTGAATCAAGAACGATTAAATGCATTCGATTAAATTTGGACATAACAACACCACAAAGAGCTAAAATCTTTCGAAATTACCTCTTTTCTTTCTATATAATAATCTAGTGATAACATCACTATTAGGTTACTTTATTCATTTACAATTTAAAAGAAAAATTAAACAGGACTAATCCTTAACCTCAACAATCTTAACACCATCTTTTCCAGCGACGATAACCTTATTAACCATTCCGTTGAATAAGCCATGTTCAACAACACCAGTCATAGCTTTTAGTTCGTCACCTAAAGCAACTGGGTTATTAATTTTGCCGAGATCCAAATCAATAATAAAGTTCTTCATATCTGTAACAAAGCGATCACCTTGTTCAGTTACTCGGAATGATGGCTTATAGCCCTTAGATTCAAAGTCGAGATACAAGCGATCAGCGCCATATTGAACAACTTCGACTGGTAATTTAAAAGCACCAAGTTGATCAACCATCTTAGACTCATCAACTACCCAGATGTACTTTTTCGTAGGTGTGGCAACGATTTTTTCCATCAAGAGGGCACCACCGCCACCTTTAATGCCGTTGAGTTGAGGATCTACTTCGTCGGCGCCATCAACGGTAACATCAATACTATCAATATCATCCACTGATTTCAAAGGAATACCTAGACCTTCAGCTTGCTTCGTTGTTTGACTAGACGTCGTTACACCTACTACACTGAGACCTTCCTCCTTTATTCGACGACCAATCTCCTCTACAAAGAAATAAGCTGTTGAGCCAGTACCTAGTCCAACAACCATGCCATCTTCAACAAATCCAGCAGCGTATACACCGGCGAGCTTTTTTAATTCATCCATGCAGATTTCCTTACATCTTTCTATATAGTCATTCAAATTTATTATAACATGAGTGTTCTTTAAATTGCAACGATAAGTATGAAAAGGCTATCAAAAACTTTAAAACAATAAAACTAGACCCTAAAATTAGAATCAAATTTGAAGGTAGAAATAATATAGTAGCATCACTTAGTCTTCTTTACGATGTTTGAAGAATCCTACGAAAGCTGAAAAAAATCATCGAAATAAATCAAAGTAATCCTGCATTTCTTGTGTGCTCACCAGTTTGTGGCAACTCAGCTTGAGGAACTTCAGTATCTGGAGTCGGTGGTGTAGGTGGTAAAAAAAGATACCATCTCAATAACATAATTCTTATGCCATACAACAGTTGGTTTTTCTGGTGTTTTTGGTTCAACCGGTCTAGCTGGAACTTCAACCACTTTTGGTGTTGGAGTAGTTAGGTCCGTACCTACTGCAACAACCCATTTGCCATCATTTGATGAAAGGCTCAAAATCTCATAACAGTTAATCACATGCTTAATTAAATGCATATCCGTATATTCACGCATGCTTGACTGATTCAAATTACATAGGTGACAACAAATTTGTCACCTATGTAATTTGAATGAATTCAGTCTCATTATTAGACTAAGAACTGGTTGCTACAATATCAGAATCTCCACCTTCACGTTGAAAGGTCAAATTTTGAACAGTTTCTACATCTTTTAGATCTTGGAAACCATTATCATTCATGTACTTATCATAAGCTTCTTTAGCGTATTGCTCTAGGTCTATATTGTATTTCATAAGATAAACTTCATACTGAGCTTTAGCATCGTCTTCTTCATCCTTAATATCAAAAGCTTGTCATAGGCTACTTTATCTTTATCATACTGTACTTTCTTAGCTTAGTTTTATTGTAAATCTTTATCGTATTGCACACTTTAGATATATTATAAACAGATATTTCTGCATAATACTTACCTTTAGTTTCAGCCGTCGTCTTATCTGCTGATGCTTTTTCGAATACTTTAGAACCATAAGTCAATATTTGATTATTACATTCTTACAATACTGCATCATAAGTTTTTTTATCAGCTTGATATTTAGCTATATCTTTTTCATAGTAGCTTAATCAGTATCATACTATGCTTTAGAAGCAGAGTTTACTTTATCCGCTGCTGCTTTTCAGCCACTTTAGCATTATACTTGGCCTTTGCTTTATCATAATCAGCTAAATCTTTTTTGTGGTCTTCTTTTACTTTCTGTTAACCATAACCAACTGTATTAATATCTTTTGATTGTGCATGATTGTCAGCAATAGCACTCTCTAAAGATGTATGTGATTGAAATGTAGTTTCTTCGACTTCTACCCTTTTTTTATCGCAGAGGCTTTAGCATCTTCAAAAATATCAGTTGTAACAACACTTGTTGGGAAAGTGATATTTCCGTCTTCTTTGACAGAAACAACTTGCTTCTCTGAATGATTAACAGTTGATGAATTGACAGCGGTATCTGTTAGCACAGAAACACTGAGTGGCGTATCAGTGACAGCTGAAGTTGAAACCTTAAAATGCTGTACACCAACCGCTTCCATCACAAGAATGGTTGTACCCAAAAGAACATAGGCATCTCCAAAGCTATACTTTCTGATTGAAAAACATTGCGAATCTCTTCTTCCCATATCACAAATTTTCTTAACAACTAAAGCCTAACATCGTTAAGTTTTCTGCCAATAGTGATTGTATTAATGTTTTCGAAATTTTTCATTTGTCATCTTGTTTCTAATCATAGCATAATAATTTATTTAGTCTAAAAATAGCTATCTTAATTTTATATGTTACCTCCTCTTAAAATTAGAAATAGATTGCAATGAATAAGTTTAGACTTAAGATATTGTTAATTGTATTTTTCAAAAGATTTTGTTATAACACCAAAAAAGCCCCAAAGGGCAAAAATCTTAACAATATTCGAGTATCCCCATGGTTCCTCATTGACCTATTACGAATCACTAGTGACTATTCAAGATCAAATGTCTGAATTCATTGACTCAAGATTTTTTGAACCAATTCTTTTAAATCTGGAAGCACTTCTTTCATAAACCATGGATTTTTCGCTTGCCAGATATTATTTCGTGGTGACGGATGCACTAAGGGAAAATAATCTGGAAGATAATCTCTGTAATGTTTAACTGTATCTGTTAATTTAGTTGATGATTTTTGATGCAAATAGTAATGCTGAGCATAGTTTCCCACAAGTATAGTTAATTGAATATTTGGAGCTAAATCTAGAACTCTCTCATGCCATTTATCAGCAAAACCTTTGCGGGGCCCTAAATCTCCAGATTTTCCATGCCCCGGGAAATAAAAATCCATTGGTACAATGGCAAACAGACCTGATTCATAAAATTCTTCTCGCGACACACCCATCCAATCCCGTAGATTATCTCCACTAGGGTCATTCCAGTAAAGTCCAGACTCTTGAGCTCGGATACCAGGAGCTTGTCCTACGATATTAATCCTCGCAGTTTTTGGAATACTAAACAAGGGTTTGATACCTTGTTCAGTATACGTTTTATTTTGTTCGTCAGCCATAATAGCTTGTGTCAATTCTTCAAGTGTTTCCATATTTTCCTCCAAAAAAAGAGACAAAATGTCTCTTTTTTTACTTGATCAACTCATAGATAGCTTCTGCATAAATGGCAGCTGCACGGTATAAGTCCTCAACTTCAGTAAATTCATTTGCTTGGTGCATGGTATTGACATAACCAGGGAACATAGCACCATAAGCAACACCACGTTTAAGGAGACGTCCAAAGGTACCACCACCAATGATTTGTTCATGACCTTTAAGACCTGTCTGTTTCTCATAAACCGAAAGAAGTATCTGTACCATAGGATCACTAACTGGTACGTAATGCGGCACATGACCATGTTCTGAAAGACTGACCGCCTTAGGTCCTTCAAGTTTTTCAAGGCCAGCCTTAATACCATCTACATTAACCCCTTGAGGGTAGCGGAAGTTCAAAGCAATGGTATTATCTTCAGATTCCTTGTTAAAGGTAAAGACACCTGCATTCATAGTTAACTCACCCATTTTAGAATCTGTATAGGCAAGACCTGTCTTTTCAGAAAAGAAATCTTGGTGAAGTGTTTCAGCAATTAAATCCAAATAAGTCTTAGCATTAGCTTTGAAGTCAAATTGGCTAAGGAAGAGTGCTAAGTATGTTGCCCCATTGATACCATTTTGAGGCATCATACCATGAGCTGATTTACCATGAATAGTCACATGGAAAACACCTGCTTCTTCAGTCACTTGACCGGTTACTGCTTGATCAGCAACAAAGTCATTAAGTTTAGACTCAAGTTCCTGTAAAGTGATAGGTGCCGTAAACTCTGCACTTGCAGATTCAGGGACCATATTTTCACGCAAGCCACCATTAAAGCTTACGAGGCTAAAGTCACCATCGTTTTGTCCTTCAAAATGAAGATAGGCAGTAATATTTCCTTTTTCCCCATTGATAATTGGAAATTCTGCATCAGGAGAAAAGCCAAAATCAGGATCTTTCAATCCATTATGAGCGAAGTAATAATCCATATCACCCCAACCAGATTCTTCATCTGTACCAACAATAAAGCGAACACGCTTAGATACTGGAAGCTCAAGCTCTTTGATAATTTTCAAAGCATAATAACAAGCCATTGTTGGCCCTTTATCATCTGATGAACCACGGGCATAAAGCTTTCCTTCTTTGATTACTGGTTCATAAGGATCAGTGTCCCATCCGCTACCCGCTGGAACCACATCCAAGTGTGCAAAAATACCCAAGACTTCATCACCTTGACCAAATTCAAAGTCACCAGCGTAATTATCAATATTACGAGTCTTATAACCATCACGTTCAGCTAAAGCAAGAAAATGTTCTAGAGCTTTCACTGGTCCAGGACCAAATGGGTGCTTTTCATCAGCCTTACTATCATCACGCTCTGAATTAATACGCAAAAGACCAAAAAGGTCCTCCATCAAAGCTTCTTTACGTTTATCAACTTCGGCGTGAAAATCAATTGTCATAGTTTACTCCTTACTGTCTCTAGTTAGCACTATTTTAGCATTTTTAGTAAGGGTTTTCAACTCTTTGAATATGCTAAATTTAAAATGCAAACAGGTTTTTAAGATCATAAGGCACCTACTACTTTCAAATTAATTCATAGTCTAGCATTATTTCGAGAATTTCCAAAAACTTTAGAATCTTATCTTAATTAGTGCTATAATAGGACTATCAAAACTAAGGAGATGCATTATGCCATTTGTAAAAATTGATCTCTTTGAAGGTCGTTCAGAAGAACAAAAAATTGAACTTGCTCGCGAAGTTACTGAAGTTGTATCACGTGTTGCAAAAGCTCCCAAGGAAGCTATCCATGTTTTCATTAACGATATGCCAGAAGGGACTTACTACCCACATGGTGAAATGAAAAAGAAAAACTAATCATCAAGAAGCAGTCACATCTATGGGCTGCTTTTTGATATAAAAAATAAGTTGAATTCATCTCGTGAAAAACTACTATTTTAGGATAGTTTTCATTTCTGTATATCTCGGTTTCACTCCCAAATGCTCATAAAAATCTAGAGCACCTTGGTTATCATTCCATACGTGAAGTGTTGCATTATAACATTCTTGCTCCGTAGCATAGTCCAAAGCAAATTGATAAAGCTTCTCTCCTAATTTTTGTCCACGAGCTTTTTCTTCAACACAAAGATCATCAATAAAGAGAGTCTTAATAGGTTTTTGAGGACCATCATTTTCAGATACTTCTTTAATTATCAAGAAGAGATGACACAAGATCGTTCCAGCCTCATCTTCATAGACAAATACAGGTTTATTTGCATCCCCTATTACTCCTTATAACTCTTTATCCGTAAACTTACTTCCTTTTACTTTAAGGATATCAGAACGAGCTTGATGATGAACGATTAGGATTTGCGCGAAAAGTTCCTGTAGTCTTGGAATATCTTCTACCTTTTCCAAACAAATCATATTTAACTCCTTTTAATCAAAACCACCCGTGAGAACGGGTGGTTTGCTCTTTGGCTGAAAGCCTCTGCTACCAGCCGAGGCCTAAAGGCCTACCGAATGGTTTCCCTTCAGCACCACCTTT
>ERZ781272.446-NODE-446-length-29847-cov-43.579585_pt1 | contig 29847 bp, 25 predicted proteins | sample MGYA00375850_ERZ781272 | MGnify/ENA primary metagenome ERZ781272 (study PRJEB29790, sample SAMN06051246) | human gut metagenome | host: Homo sapiens | place: USA: Cincinnati, Ohio | collected 2013-06-21 | study: EMG produced TPA metagenomics assembly of the Gut...
TTCATTCAGAAAAATCCGGCACTAATGTGCCGGCCTTTGTCTACAGTCTGAGCCGCCGTCCGGCAATTGCCGGACGGCGGCTTTTGTTGTGTCTTCCTAGAGAAACTTACTGTGCGGATGGGTTATGCTAGACCTGTGACTCGTGCAAAGAATGTCACCAGCATACAGGCCGCCATGCCGGTCAGTGTGGGAATCAGGAAGGCGGCGGCAGTCCATTTCCAGCTGCCAGTCTCCTTATGGATGGTTAGGCAGGTGGTGGAGCAGGGCCAGTGCAGGAGGGAAAAGAGCATCATACACACTGCGGTCAGCCATGTCCAGCCATTGGCGACCAGCAGCTCCCGTAGGGCGGAAAGGCTTTCAAAGTCAATGATATGGCCCGTTGCCATATAGGCCATCAAAATAATGGGAATCACAATTTCGTTGGCGGGGAAGCCGAGGATAAAAGCAAAGAGAATCACGCCGTCAAGCCCCATCAGGCGGGCAAGCGGGTCGAGAAAATGCGCACAGTGCATCAGTAGGCTCATCCCATCGATCTGAATGTTTGCGGTTAGCCAGATAATGAGGCCGGCGGGGGCGGCGACACCTACGGCGCGCCCCAGAACGAAAAGCGTACGGTCAAAAATCGACCGGATGATCACTTTGCCGATCTGTGGGCGGCGGTAGGGCGGCAACTCCAAGGTGAACGAGGAGGGGATTCCCTTCAGGATCGTACCGGAGAGCAGCCGCGAGACCAGAAAGGTGATGGCAACCCCGAGCACAATCACGCCGACGAGCAGCAGCGCGGATACGACCGATTGCAGGGGCGCAATCACGCTGCCGGCGAAGAACATGGTAATCAACGCGATGATCGTGGGCAACCTCCCGTTGCAGGGGGCAAAATTGTTGGTCAAAATTGCAATCAGCCGTTCGCGGGGGGAATCGATGATGCGGCAGCCAATGACACCGGCGGCATTGCATCCGAAGCCCATACAAATCGTCAGCGCTTGCTTTCCGCAGGCGTGTGCTTTTTTGAAGTGGTGGTCCAGATTAAAGGCAACACGCGGAAGATATCCAAAATCTTCTAAAAGAGTAAATAACGGGAAGAAAATCGCCATGGCTGGATTTAAGAAAAGCCTTGTGGGACAAGGGTTTACGGGCTCGTCCCCTATCTATCCAAGCTCAAGAAATATTGCAAAAAATAAACTCGTCCATCTCTAAAAGAATTATACAACACATAGCACTTTATTTCAATAAAGAATTGTATTTTTAATTTTCTAACTCGTATCAAACATGCTATCCACCTTCTAAAATTTCCCTTTGGTCAGCCCCGTCTGCGGTGTGGGGTCATCTTCGCTTATTTATCAAAGGGGGCACGGGGGCGGATTTGTCAAGGGCGACGAAGTCGTTCACTTTACCCTTGACAAAGGCGAACCCGTGTCCTATAATCCACCAGCGAATGATGACCAAAACAAAAGGAATCTCCATATCCCAAACGCACAGTATATTCAGACAGAAAGAAAGCCGGTTCCTTGATTTCGGAACCGGCTTTCTTTGTCCGCAGTTTCTATCTGCTAAGGGGATATAGAGGCACTATGGCTATTCAGTGTCGGTGCTTTCGTCTGTTTCCTGCTCCTGTAGTGTCTCTGCCCGATTTCATGTGCTATGATGGATTTGAGTTCGTCCTCTGAGAATGTTTCCATAGCACCGCGTGTAACCGCTATTGTGTGCCGACCAATGGCATAAGCATTTACAACAAGGGAATCAATGGTGTACACCTTGATTTCCGGCAGATATGCGTATTGCTCTTTGGCTTCGGTATAGACTTCCTCGAAAATGGGGACAAGGTAATCTATCTCCCGGTTCGTTTCAAGCCGTCTTGCATGATTTATGAGCCGGAGAAACCACTCTCCGAGCGGAGATAGAGCAATCAGAAGAGCAACTGCATAAAAGAGCAGACAGAAGAAAAAACTTCGTTCATCGTGTCCGAGTATTGCCCATGCAATGGAGAAATACACGCCGAACCAGAGAACATAAAGGAAGTTGTTTCGAAGTAGCTGTATACTGGAATTCATGTGAAAACCTCCCTCAAAATGGTTTGTTCACGCTTAGCTTGCAATGAAAATGTTCATCGTGGGAACGGAAAAAGGCCTCTCCAGTTTTTAAATCCTTTATCTCGTCCGGGTGATAAATGTATTCCCTTGTGCGTCTGGCAGAGCCAAGCCCTGTTGTGCTTGTTGTTCTGCTCTGTTGTTCAATTTGATAGGTAACATCTATAGTTTGCCTCGTGCCAAGAATTCCCGCCCATGCCTCGGCGTTGGTGGCACTGTTCTGGCGTAATACGAGATAGTTGTTGGTATTCTCGATGACCTGCTCTTTGAAAGATTCGTTCACAGCGAAATCCAAATCGCTAAGGCTTTGCGTAGCTAGGACACAAGTAACACTTGCACTCCTGCTTTTGTTCACCAAATCTATAATAGCTGGGGAAGCATAAGAACTGATTTCATCAAATATAAAAAATGCACGGTCAAGGTTCGTATTAAAGCATTTACTGACCGCCTGTTTTGCGTCTATGAGAACCATTCTTCCAACCAATGGCGAAAGCTCCGGGTAAAGCAACGGATTCAGAACAAACAAGATAACCGCCCTCTCCTTGATAGCGGTGTAAATGTCGATTCCGTTCTCCGCAAAAATCTGTCCGGCTTCGCTCTCAGCGATAGTAGAAAATCGAGCGGAGGCACTCTCCGCGATTTTTCCGGCGACCTTGCAGATTTCCACATTTAACAGGTGCTCTTGCTTCGTTATGGCTTCGTTTCGGAAAAGCGTACCACTCAGCACTTGAAAACGGTCTGTTTTGATGTATTCCAAAATGGATTGAAAAGATAATTGAATCTTTGCTTGCTTCATCAGGACAACAAGTCTCTGTAAATATCGCTCTGTATTGAGCTGGTAGTGTGGTTCCGTCCACTCTGTTAAATTAATAAGCATATCCTTGCAGGTGGTGGGAGAAGCATAACGGAAAGGGTTATATGTACAGGAATCAGCAGGGTCAGAGAGATTAACGGCATAGAGCTTGCGTCCATACTGCTTACAAAACTGCTGTGTAATTTCCAATAGGGAGCCTTCGCCAATATCTCCTTTACCATCTACCAATAGTAGCGGATAGCCCTGTTCCGTGCCATGCTGAATAAAGTTAGAAAGGGCAACAGTTTTCCCACTGCCGGTTGTACCGCAAACAAAACAGTGCTTGCAATCATCTGGAATGAACACCTTCTTTTTGTGATTATAGCCAATGAGAACCGCATTTTCCGGCTCGTGTTGGACGGGCTTTTGTTTTCGTTTCATGCGTCGTAAATCCCTCCAAAAGTTAAAATGCTTTCGAACCTCATGTTCTCTAAACCACCAAGTAATGATTACAAAAAGGGGGAAGAGACAAAGCAGAAGGAGCAAGCCCCAACCGTCCCGGAGGATTGGTGTGTAAGGCGTTAATGGTTTCCTGCATAGTGATTCACCTCTTCCAATGGTATGATTTCAATCCCCGGATATATGTTGCTCTGCTCCTGCAAAATCCCGGCTATTTTACAGTGCATACTTGGCACAACCCAAAGCTGATTATCGTAAATGGAAAAGTTACTTTGAATGTTCTTTTCCAACCTTGTTTTCGCTTTGAGCGAAAGCTCTACCTCGACACATACGTTCTTGCCATCTTGCTTGAAAACAAAATCCGGTCGGTGTCGGCGGTTACTAAAACCGTCGGCACCGTGCAATTCTTTCTCGGTCTGCATATCGGAGAAAGGAACCGTTTTTTCGTTGTGAATATAAATAGCGGTATCGAGAACGGAAATATCGTGTGCGATTTGCTCAATGCGGATTTTCGGTTCGTGGGTGGAAACATGTATCAAAATTTTTGCTTTATGGGTTAAAAAATAGAGATAGGGAACCCCGTATATGTATTTCTTCCTACGGAGAAATCCCGACTCTATGAGCTTCTTTAGTCTGCGGTCGCACGTTCTCTGGCTGGAAAAGTCCGCGAGATTTTTTAAGTGTCGAGAGAGAGCCACACGCCAACGGGCGACTTCCTGAAAGACATGGAAATCTCGGTCGGTTAAACGGAAATTCTCCAACACAATCACCTCTATCGGCCAAGAAAAGGTTTGTTCTGTACTGTATGAGAAAAGGAACGTTGTGCAAAACCAGAGCCGGCACAGGGGGGATAACTTCTGAAATAGCGTTTTGCTTCATCGAAATTTATTTTTCCCTTTTGGCAATTCTTTGGCAAAAGGTTCATTTTGCTTCTTTGATTTTGTTCCTATCCCTTCTTTTTTCTTTTCTTATTATCTATCTTCTTATTTATATTTACTGATTTATTTTTTAATTTATATATTTATACTTTCTATATTTATTACTTAGTATATGTATGTAGTGTTGCTTGCTGATGTGACAGTAATTGATTGATAAATAAATTAGTCATGATGTTTGTGTGAGGTCCCGGGTTGGAAAGCCGAGACCTCACACAAATGCATGACGGCTGGCACATCAAAAAGCAAGCAACACGGGGCTTTCAGAGCATTACTTCCCACACAGAAAATATATGCAATGGCGGTTGTGGTTAGTACACTTTTGTAACACTTTTTTGACAGGAAAGAACCTTGTCCGATTCGTTTGGACAAGGTTTTTCCTGTAACGGTTTTTATATAAATTCTCTTTTCAGCTTCTTCTGGGGTCGTCCATTTTACTTTGATATTCCGCAGAAAATATCTCAACACTGATATTATCATTGAGCAGGTTTTCAGGGCTTACACGAAAAAATTCACAACATAGCTCAAAGGTAACCTGTGCCATTACGATATAGTTCCACTCATACGTTCTATAGGTGTCTTCGGTAACCCGCAGTATCTGTCCCATTTACTGTTGCGTTAAATGGTGTGCCTTGCGGATTACACCGAGCTTTCCACCTAATAAATTGGGCTTGTTGCCTCGATACTGCACACGCCGTTTCCTTCGTTTATTGATAGCTTTATATACTTCCGTTTCAAAGGCTTCTATGCTTCTTTTGGGTAGCATGAGCCAATCGGAATGAATGGCACAAAAATTGCATAGCCGTGCAATTTGCCCTTCTGAAGGTGTCGTCTCGCCACTTTCGAATTCACGATATGTTATGACATCTACACCAGCTATAATGGAAGATTGTTTTTCTGTTAATCCCTGTAGCTCCCGCAAGGATTTTAGTTTTTCGATAAATAGCTTTTTCTCATCTGCCATTGGTATAATCCTGCCTCTCTTTGTGATACTAGAAAAGCAGGCGGATATTCCGGGTTCGTAGAGTTTCTACTCTACGAATTTTTTGGTTTCAGGAGAGCAGGGCGTTTATCCCCTGCCTCTTTTTTTCGGCGTCAGGGTGTACATATCGGTTTAGGGTCGTTTTAATATCCGCGTGCCCTAATATCTCAGAAAGGCTTTTTACATCATGTGTCTTGTTGTAGAAATCCGTTGCGAAGATGTGACGAAGGGAATACAGGTTCTTCCCACTGATGTTTAACTCCTGCATGATTTTTGTGAATTTATCTTCCAACAATCGAGGCTCCATAAATCGCTCGGTTTCCCCTGTGAGTAAGAATGCATTCGGCGGGCTTGCCTGATACAGGTTCTTTCCCAATAACAGCAGGTCATTTACCAGCGGAATGTCTCGAACTGCTTTATGGGATTTCGGTGTGTCGATAATGACTTTTGTTTTGGGTTCTGTATTAGCCGGATTTTTGATGCGTTGCATAGTAAAACGCACTTTGAAAACAGCGGAATGAAAATCAATATGCCTGCACCTTGTCGCCGATAGCTCCCCCGGACGGATACCCGTATACATGGCTACTAAAATACCGTAGGTCAGATAATCCAAATGCGAAACACAGTAATCCCTCAATCGTTCCCACTCCGTTTTGGGAAAGGTTACGATTTCCGGCGGGTAAACAGCAGGTTTATATATTTCTGTCGGAATCCCGGAGCAGGATAGTATTTCCGATAACAGCCCCAGAACATCAGCGGTGGTTTTATCCGCAAGGCTGGTTTGCAGATGTGCGGTAAATTCCGCGATAGAAGATTCATTGATTGCTTCTTCGTTTTGAAAGAATGGTAAAATATATCGCTCAAATTTCCTGTAATAGGTGGAAATAGTACTCTGCTTGAGTTTGATTGTGGCTTTATGGGAATGGATATATCTTTGGAACATGGCTTCAATCTCCATATTTTTTCGCCTGGTTCCTCCTTTCTTTGATGGAAACTATTTACAATTTCTTTTCTTTGTTGTAAAATGATGACAGCACAAGAAAGCGGGTGGCTTTCTTCCCCGAAGAGTAGAAACTCTACGAATTTTTCTTGTGTTGCTTATTTTTATTTCTTATTTTATAATATACAAAGGTTTTACATCTTATGTAGGAAGTTTTTGGAAGGAGGTGAATTCCTGTGTTCCAACTATCAAATTTAGAAATAGCTAATTTGGTAAAAGGAACAACTTTAGATTATGTCATTGAAATAGAAAATGAAGTAAGATATACGAATCTAAACATTACAATAAGGCAGAAGAAAAAAATTGATAATGAATTAGAAGATGCAAAAAAATATCGGAACAAATATACTCTCTAAACGAGCAAAGCATATAATCAAAAGGAAGTTTGTTTATTCAATTATGCTATGGGATAATATCTCGATTTTCCTTTTTTCAGACGAAAAAGAAAGTTTGTGTAATACTGGATTTGAGTTACACAAATTTATAAATTTGATAGATTATCCTATTAAATTTCCATTGAAGAAAGACAGGCAATGAACCCTGTCTTTTCCTTTTTGAATGTCTTTTTTGATACGGCCTGCATACACATAAAAATAGGGAATCAAAAAATCTGTAGCCATACGAATATGGTTACAGATTTTCTATTTCTACTCTTGAAGTTTGCTACTTGAAGAGCCGTTTTGACCGCTATCTATTGCCCTAATGATATACATTTCGGCAGAAAAAGTCAATATATTTTTCTGATTTTAACAGAATAAGTCGCTTTTTAATTCCTATCAGATAAAATATATTTGAAATGACGCTTGGTTTCGAGCTATTAGTGGTCAAAATAGTGGTCAAACAAGGCGTTTGGAAAGGGTGTGGTGCAATATGCCAAAACGAGGGGAAAACATTCACAAAAGAAAAGACGGTCGATGGGAAGGCCGATATATTATCAGCTACAATCTCGAAGGAAAAGCAAACTATCAATCCGTATATGGAAAGAGCTATGCACAGGTCAAGCAGAAAATGAAAGAGCAACAGGGAACAACAGCAAAGCAAGGGCCGGTCACAGGCAACGCGGGATTTGATGTGCTGTGTCTTTCGTGGCTGAAAGAAGTCCGCGTGGAAGTCAAGGAATCCACCTATGCGGACTATTATGATAAAGTACACAATCACATTATTCCATCGCTCGGCAAGCTGAAAGCAAAGATGATTGGAGTTGACCTTATCAATCAGTTTATCAGGGAAAAAGTGGAGCATGGCAGGCTGGACGGGAAAGGCGGGTTATCCGCCAAGACGGTGCACGATATGGTCTGTGTCCTTGTCCAGATTATCCGCTATGGAGAGGGACAGCACAGAATACCGGCTTTTCAGGAAGAACACCTTATCCTGCCCAAGATACAGGAAAAAGAGCTTCCCGTTTTGACGGAGGGGGAACAAAGGCAACTGGAAGCATTTCTTTCCGGCAAGCCGAATCTGGAAACGTTGGGGCTTTCTCTGGTGCTGTACAGCGGGCTTCGTATCGGGGAACTGTGTGCCTTGACATGGAAAGATATTGACACAGAAGAAGGGCTTTTGCATGTGAATAAAACCTTACAGAGAATCAAAAACGTGGACGGGAATAGCCCATTTAAAACAAAGGTCATTATTGATACGCCGAAGAGCAGAAAATCTGTCCGAACCATTCCCATTTCGGATAGCCTGCTTATCCAGTTAAAGAGGGAAAAAGCAAAGTATCCGCCGGACGCTTTCTTTTTAACGGGCAAGGTCAGGAAGTTTATGGAACCGCGTGTTTACTCCGAGAAATTCAAGCGTTATCTGGAAGCGTCCCGCGTGGACGACATCAATTTCCATGCGTTAAGGCATACGTTTGCGACCAGGGCGGAGGAAAAGGAATTTGATATTAAGAGCCTTTCGGAGGTGTTAGGTCATTCGAGCGTAAAATTCACATTGGAGCGATATGTCCATAGTTCCCAAGCGTTGAAAAAGCAGGGAATTGAAAAGCTCGCTTCGAGCTATTAGTGGTCAAAATAATGGTCAAAAAGAGAGGGAAAGCCTGTAGGTACAAGGCTTCCCCTCTCTTTTTCTTCAAGTAGCAAACTTCAAGAGTTCACACGGTATGTTTCCCTTATTATTGTTCTCACAAAGCAAGAATTTATGCAAGGGGACAGGCTATCAATTATGAATAAGATAAATAAAACACTTCAAAGGATTGTTATGTGTTAACTACTGCAAAAAAGGTGCGAGTTACTGCAAAGCTATTGTATTTATCGTTTTACCGCTCGTAGAATCAAAACATAATAGGGAATGTCTTATTTATACGATTGGCAATCAGGGAATGACTGTTTCAATCAAAGCAGATGACAAAAACGGTCATGAACTTTGCAATATATAAAAATAGGAGGAAAACGAAAATGAAGAAGTGTAAGAAACTGCTTGCCTTTACGCTGTCGGTACTGCTTGCATTCGCGTGCTATGCTGTCCCGGCTTTTGCTTCGTCCAGTGCAAACCAGAACGGGCTGGAAGCCACGATTGTGACGGACAAAGAGAGCTACAAGGCGAATGAGGACATTCACGTGACCGTGACGGTCAAAAATACGAATGATTTCAAGGTGGAGAATGTTTCCATGGAAAGCCTGCTCCCGGAAACGCTGACCTTGAAGGACGGGAGCAACAGCACAAAAACGGTGGATTTGGAGCCGGGCGAAACGCTGACGCTCTCTTTCACAGCGGTGAAGGAAAAAGAGGAAACCAGTGCGACGGAGCCGGAGAGCCAGAGCACAGAGCCGACGGAAACGGAACCCGTTACCCCGTCCGAATCCCAAACGGTAAAGCCCTCTGAATCAGAGAGCGTGAAACCGTCTGAAACTGAGACCGTGAAGCCCTCCGAAAGCGAAACGGTAAAGCCGAGCGAGACAGAAACGCAGAAGCCCACGCAGGAGAGCACGGAACAGACGACACAGGGAACGACAACACTCCTCCCGACGGAACCAACCGTACCGGCGACCACTGGCGGAACAACGCATGCTCCTGGTACAACGGGAACACAGCCCACCACAGGCGGAATCATTGGCGACTTGACAACGACCTTCCCGAAGATAACTACACCTGCGGACAGTGCGACAACAGCACAGGGGGAGAACCCGGACACGGGCGATTCCATGTCTATGAAAACGCTCGCCATTGCGATTATCTCCTTGCTTGCAGTGATTGCCGTTGTGATTATTCTGATGTATAAATACAAGAAGCAGACGACGAAAATTATATCACTGGTGATGTGCGTTGCAATTTCGGCTTCTGCAATAACGGGGGTAAGTTTTTTCACGGCGAAGGGTGCAGACGATGGCCGGAAGTCGTTCACGGTGGAAAAGATGATTACGGTGGACGGTGAGGAAACGAATGTCAGTGCAGAAGTGAAGTATCAGGAAAACAAGATTGACCCAGATACAGGCATTGAATTTATCTACTTCACCACATCAGAACCGATTGATGTTTTGGTTGGAGAAAAGACAGCAGTTACCTTTGAAGCGAAAATTTCAAATCCGCAATCGATACCGCTTGATAAAATACAGGTTACAGATGAAGCAGGAAATGACGTTGGATACTTGTATGATAACGGTGTAAAGCCAGACGAGAGTGCAAACGACGGTATTTATATCGGGACATTTGAACTGTATTCCGACAAAGAAAAGAAAGTAGAATATTCAGCTCATATAAACGGAGCTTCTGCAAAGAAAACAATTTCCTTTTATATACCTGTAACGGACAATGAATGGAACGCATTTCAGAATATATTAGACAATTTAAAAGATATTGAAGAAACTCATGTTGGAAACTCAAAGGAGCTATTAGACAGAGCGGAGAACTATCTGAAAAGCAATAATGAGGTCGAGAATTATACGCGAGGAACAGAAACGATTCAGTTTACTACTAAGAACGGACTGAAAGGTATGTTCACATTGCCTATAGAATCGGATATTTCGGATTCTACCAAAGCCTTATCAAATTTCCGTTTGGAACAAACAAGTGTACAAGCGAATTCCACCAAGAATTTTTCGCCCTCACATGTCCAGAAGATTGCAGTTATACAACCCTATGACGGGACAGATGACCGGTTTACTAATCATTTAGAAGATAGTGCAAACAAAATTGCTAAGGAAACGGGAGCAACAGTTTCTATATTCAATGGGCAAGAAACATATGAACAGTTCAAACATTTACAAAACTTTGATATGATTTTGATTAATACACATGGTTCTCTCGACGAAGAATCTGATACTCCTTTGATTTGTTTTTCGACTATAGATGATAATAAAGAGCTTAGGAAAGACAACGACCTTAATAGGGTATTTGTCGACCAGAATCGTCTTGTCTATGTCCTACCTTCTTTCTTTTCATTTTATTATGGTTGTAAAGGTGAGCCTAATAGTTTTAAAGACGCATTTATGTATTTAGGGGGCTGTTATGGATTAAAAAGTACTGCATTGGCCGAAATATTAATGGAGGCCGGTATAAAGTGCTTTGTGGGTTATACAAATATAGTTTCTTTTAAATTTGAAAGAGAAATGGCAAACCAACTTTTCGATGAGATGACAAAAAATAATAGTGTGAATGATGTATTTTCTACGACATTTAAAGGAAAGACAGAAGACCCTAATCGTCCAGGTACACGGATAGCTAAAGTAGGCGATTACAGAGTGTTTTCTAATCCCAAACCCGCAGATTCTTTCTCAGGTGGACAGGGAACTATCAATAATCCTTATCAGATAGCAACCGCTGAACAACTCGACGCAGTACGCTATAACTTGAACTCTAACTTTGTTTTGGTAAACGATATTGACCTCTCGGAATATGAAAATTGGGAACCAATTGGTGGAATTAAAGATGTGGAAGCAAAGGACGGCTTTCAGGGAACGTTTGACGGCAAAGGGCATACAATTAAAAACTTGAAGATGGACTATGAGATTAAGGGTGATGAAGCAGGAGCTTCTCATAAGTGGCATTTTGGACTATTTTCCAATACGCAAAGTTCTCCTGAAATTAAAAATGTAAATTTAGAAGATGTAAATATATCAATTCAAGGTACAGATTCAAGGTCAAATATAAGAATTGGTGCCATTACAACAGAAGCCTCCGTTGTAACCAATTGCAATACGTCTGGAATAATCCGTGTATCGGGAATGGCAAACAATCTGTCAATGGGAGGGATTGTAGTTCGGGCCAATAGAATTATTAACTGCAAAAATAGTACTCATTTGATTGCTGCAACTGATGATACCAATATGAATATCGGTGGAATTGCTTGTACAGTTAGTCAAGCTCTAATTGATAATTGCGATAACTTTGGAAATATTAATGGCTTTTCAATGTCTGATGATTATGTTTATTGTGGAGGAATTGTTGCATATAACAGCGGAACGCGTATAACCAACTGTAACAATAATGGTTCTATAGAAGCTTCTAACTATAATGCTGTATATGTGGGTGGAATCATTGCGGAAGGAAATTGGTGTAAGGTATTGAATTGTAGCAATACAGGAGCATTAAGTGGAAGAACGTATTCTGTCACGGGTAGTAATGCTGGCTCTAGGGTTGGAGGTATTATTGCAACTTTAGAGGGGGATAAAGACAGAAATGAGAATATTAGTAAGTGTGTAAATTTTGGAACGCTTACCTCTATCTCTACTTATCCCGACAGAAATTTACTTTGTCCTAGTTGGTGTGGTGGCATTCTAGGGCAAGTTAGTATATACGCAAACGTTAAAAATTGTTACAATTTATGTACCGAATTAAATGCTATCAGCAGAAATTCTGAAAAAGAAGGGGAAGCATATATTGGAAGGATTTGTGGTGACCACGGGATTAATGAAACGTTATTAAATAACTATTCTCTTGATTCCACTACCCTCAACGGCTCAATCCCCACCGAAGATATTGGCCCCGACCAGAAGAACGGCGGCTCCATGACCAAAGCCGAAATTGAGAAAGCCATTCAAGACCTCGGCTTTGAACTGCCCAGCGAGCTTCCCAACGCTTCCTAACGGGAACAAAGCCCTTTCAAACAGAATATGATATATAACAGGGACGGCATATTTTTCATGCCGTCCCTCATACTTTAAAACTTGCTAAATTGAATATCTTGGATTGTCACAATAGTATTCCTGCTATTAACCTTCTTTCCTGATACGATAATTTTATCGACAAAATTCACTAAAAACTGTCTTTTTTCAAGATTGGTTAGCAAATCCCAATTTTCCCTCAGATTTTTTATGATGTCCTCTTTTCTGAGGTTTTGTTCTTCAGCTTCTATTCCTTCCGTTTCTAACTCCTGAATTTTGGACATCATATTTACTTTTTCCTTCTCAATCGTTTTTTTGATTTCCATATAGTCCCCAAGTTCCATAGAACCTGACACATAGAACTTTACAATTTCTTTTTCCTTATGTTCCAGAGCTTTTTCTTGTTTGTAAAGACCGTTTAATAAATCTGCATTTTGTCTTTGTCGTTCTTGTTGCTCTGCTATTTTTATTTCGTCTGGTATACTTAAATCTTCGATATTGTTAATATAATCCCTAAATGCTTGCTCCACTTTTTTGTGGCTGACATTACTGGCACTGCACGTCTTTTTAATATAATTACTACAACGATAATCCCTGCCAACATCTATGTTGCCATTTTTATCTTTTCGATAGTTTCCATGTGATGTCATTTTTCCGCCACACTTCGCACAGAATAGAATACCTGAATAATAGCTATCTTCCTTCGGTCGTTTTGTGTAGCTCTTTACGGATATCTTCTGTATTAAATTCTGTGTCTCTTCATAAAGCTCATTTGATATAATTGGCTCATGTGCTCCCTCTGCTTCAAAGTGTCTATTTTTATCTTTTGTAGCATAGCGAACCCTTCCAACATAATTGCAATTTGTCAGCATGTTTTTGATAGTTCTTGTATGCCACACCGCGTTTTCCTTAGTCGGTATCTTTCGCTCATTTAAATTGTTAGCTATTTCAAGACATGACATATTCTTGTTCACAAACATATCAAATACTTCTCGTACAATGCTTGCCTCAAATTCGTTTATGGTCTGTATTTTTTCTCCGATTTTTCTATCGTATCCGTAGCTTGGTGTTCTTGTTGCCAAAGTGTAACCTTCCCTGACCTTTCTTTCAAAGCCTATTTTGGTTCGCTCGATAATATTTTCCCTTTCAAACTCAGCAAAAATCCCGATGATTTTTATGAACATACGCCCGCTTGCGGTTTGCGTATCAATACTTTCACTTAATGAATTAAACGCACAATCATAGGCATTGAACAAATTAACAAGATAGATTAGGTCGGCTGTATTACGAGTTAAACGGTCAATTTTAAACACTAGCACGTTGTTTACTTTACCATTTTCAATATCCGAAATCATTTCCTGAATGGCAGGGCGGTCTTGTATATTTTTCCCGCTGATGCCATCGTCTATATAAACCTTGTAAACGCCCCATTCCTTAATTCTTGAATAGTCCTTTAGTTTCTGCTCCTGTGCCCTGATAGAATATCCTTCCTGTGCCTGTTCTTCTGTGGATACCCTCACATAAATTCCTGTTTCCAACATAATAAATCACTCCTATCTTTTCGTTTTCAGATAGAGGATTTATCCTTTGCTTCTTTCTTTCTTGGAATAGAGGTTTTCATAAAGAAATCCAACATTTTTACTTGCAAGCTCTTTGGTAATGTTATTTTTTTCTGCTCATTTTTCATAACTCACCTCAATAATCAATTCTATTTCATTATATTAATCATTGAGATAAATATGATATGAGAAAAACCGCAATGCCCTAAAAGCCTTGATACTACAAGGTTTTTGAGCTGTTGCGGTTTTTCTTGAACCCAGCCATTGGCGGCAACATAACGGATACCACCCAGGCGAGCACCCGGTAAACGCCCTGCACCAGCAGACCCTCCACCCAGGGTGGCGTCCCGAGCCACAGGAAAAATTCCGTCAGACGGTCTCCGATCCAGAATAATCCTGTGGACAGCCATTGGGAGGGGTAGTTCGCCCCTGTGATCGTCAGCCAGAAAATCAAACCGAGCAGCAGAAGCATGACGGGAAGCCCCGTCCACCGGTTTGTCAGGAGCTTATCGAGCCGCCGGTCTCGGACGTCGTAATCCTTACGTTGATAGGTAACGATGCCGCGGCAGACGCGTTCCGCCGTGCGGACAAGGCCGGAGACGATCTTATCCTGAATACGCGCCTGCGACAGGCCGTAGCGTTCAAACAGGCCGGAAAGCGCCGCTAGTTCCGTTTGGATTTCTTCGTCCTGCGTCAGATCAAAGCCCAGGTATTCTGCAAGCGGCTGCCTGAGGCTTGCGTCGGCGTCGAGCAGTCGCAGGGCGATCCAGCGGCTGCTGATTGGCCTCGAGATGCCGGAGAGCTTTTGGTCGATCACTGGGGTGAGAGAAGCGAGCGCTTCTTCGATCGGGGTAATATAGGATACACGGATTGGTTTGGCAGGAGCTTCTCCGGCTGCCGCCCGGCTCATTTGTGCCGTCAGCTCCTCGAGCCCCTTACCGCTGCGGGCACTCGCGCCGAGCACCGGAACGCCAAGGGCCGTTTCCAGCTTTTCAAGGTTGAGGTGGATTCCCTTGCGCTTCGCTTCGTCCATGAGGTTAACGCAGACGACCACCTGCGGTGTGATTTCAATGGTTTGCAGGACCAAATTCAGATTTCGTTCTAAGCATGTTGCATCGCATACCACGACGACTGCGTCCGCCCCACCGAAGCAGATGAAGTTGCGCGCCACCTCTTCCTCTGCGGAGTGTGCCATGAGGGAGTATGTACCCGGCAGGTCTACGATGATATATCCCGTATCTTGGTAGACATGCCGGCCCTGCGCGCTTGCAACCGTCTTTCCGGGCCAGTTCCCTGTGTGCTGGTTCATGCCGGTCAGAGCATTGAAGACCGTGCTCTTGCCAACGTTCGGATTGCCTGCGAGCGCGACGACGCGGTCGCTTTCTGCTTCCTTTTCAATGAGAAGCGGGCCGTCCACCGGCTCTCCCTTGTGTGAATTTCGAGTGAATCCCATAAAACCGCTCCCTTATGATTTGCTTCATTGGACCGGCGCCATTGATGCGGCGCGCAGGAAAGGTCAGCTCAGGTGGACCATGACGCGGCCGGAATCCTCCCGGCGCAGGGCGATGACCGCACCGCGGATGAGATAGGCGGCCGGGTCCCCGGATGGGCTTTTCTGGAGGCACTCCACAGGCGTGCCCTCGATCAGTCCGATATCCTGCATCCGGCGGCGGATGCTGCCGTTGAGGCGAAGCTCTTCCACACGGGCCTTCTGCCCTTCGGAGAGCTTGTCGAGGGAATCTATGTTATGCATGAAAAGAATCTCCTTTGCTCATTTATGATGGAAAAAGAGAGCAGACCGGAGCGGACGGAATGGTACCGCTGGAAAATGGTCTGCTCTCGATATTTAGTATATGGGGGAGGGGGAGAGGAGGTGACGGAAATTATTGATAACATTCTGTAGATAAGCTACTTTATATGGGGTATAATGCTATATAAATTCGATTTAGCCAATAAAATTTATTATTATAGGGCTTTTGGTTGAAATATAGATGAAAATACGTTATACTAAACAATAATTATTTTAGTTGAGAGATAAGATCGTTTTTATCATCTGGGGGAGGCAAAATGAAAGAGTACTTTCAAAAGCTCTATCGTGGGAGTCGACAGCAATTTTTTCATGAAGTGAGCGATTGCTTGGAACAGGAAGAAAAAATGTTCATTGTAACAGCCAATCCGGAGACATTAATGATCGGATATGAAGATGCGGAATTTCACTCGCTTTTAAAAAAAGAGTCTACTATCATTGTTCCGGATGGAATAGGTGTTGTGAAAGCTGCTAATGCGTTGGGAATCCCTATGAAAGAGAGAATTACGGGAGTAGAGTTGGTCACGTTTATGTTTAAAGAAGCTGACCGTATGCATAAAAAGGTATTTTTATATGGCTCAAAAGAAAAAGTCATTCAAACTTTGGTTGAAAAGTTGGAACGAGAATATCCAAATTTGGACATCTTGGGATATCATGATGGTTATTCGGGAGATGGTAGAATCATTATTCAGTCGGCGATTTCTCAGGGAGCAGATATTATTCTTGTAGCTTTGGGAATTCCTAAGCAGGAAATACTGATTGATCGGTATTTTTCTGATGCGCCAAAGGGAATTTTTATTGGAGTTGGGGGTTCTTTTGATGTACTTAGCGGTGTCAAGAAACGTGCTCCCCATTTTTTTATCGAACATAATTTAGAGTGGTTTTATCGGATCTTTCGAGAACCCAAAAGAATTAAGCGGTTTTATAAGAGCAATGTGAAATTCATGTGGAAAGTGCATCAAATGAAAGAGAGAGGATTTTCCTGTGAAAAATACAATCAAAGTAATGACAATATTCGGGACACGGCCCGAAACCATTAAAATGGCTCCATTGGTAAAAGAACTTTGGTCACGCTCTAATATAGAAACGATCGTCTGTGTAACTGCACAGCACCGTCAAATGCTGGATCAAGTATTGCATGCGTTTGAAATTGTGCCGGATTATGACCTGGATATTATGCAGCAGGGCCAGACGTTATCAGATATTACCACCCGTGTTTTGAACGGGTTGGAAGATATCATGAAACTCGAAAAGCCAGATATTGTTCTGGTGCATGGTGATACCACGACGACGTTTGCTGCCGCATTAGCCGCCTATTATCAGCAAATTCCCATTGGACATGTTGAAGCGGGGCTACGGACCCATCAAAAATATTCGCCTTATCCGGAGGAAATGAATCGCCAAATGGTAGGGGTAATGGCGGACTTGCATTTCGCTCCAACATCTAAAAGTATGGAAAACTTATTGCGTGAAGGGAAGAAAAAAGAAAATATTATTGTAACGGGTAATACGGCGATTGATGCATTAAAAACAACGGTGCGCGATGATTACAACAGTGAATTGTTGGATTGGGCAGAAGGCAGCCGCTTGATTGTTCTGACGGCTCACCGGAGGGAGAATCTCGGCCAGCCGATGTATCGCATGTTCCGCGCGATCAAGCGAATTATAGATCAATATAAAGATGTAAAGATGGTTTATCCAGTTCACCTGAATCCAATTGTCCAGAAGGCGGCCTATGAAGTCTTTGGAGATGATAGCAAGATTCGATTAGTTGAACCGATGGATGTTGTAGATTTCCACAATCTGCTCAGCCGTTCTTACTTAATTCTAACGGATAGCGGCGGTATTCAGGAGGAGGCTCCATCTCTGGGCAAGCCTGTGATTGTTTTGCGTGATACAACGGAACGGCCGGAGGGGATAGATGCCGGTACTCTAAAGCTAGCGGGAACGGAAGAAATGAGAATTTATCAATTAATTGATGAATTGCTCAATGATTCAAATGAATATCAGCGAATGAGTAGCGCGATAAATCCTTATGGGGATGGGAATGCGAGCCGGAGAATTGCTGATACGATTATGAAAAAGTTTGTTGCGAATAACTTGGAGATTAAGTAGAGATGAAAAAAATAGCTATATATCAAAGCGATTTACATGTAGGTGGTATTCAAAAATCTTTAGTCAATTTTTTGCTTATGTTACCGAATGAATATGAGGTAGATGTATTTTTGTTTGACAAAGATATTTTTTATGAAGTGAGTTTTCCATCCAATATCCATCTGCATTTTTTAAAACCTTTATTTTATTTTAACCGCTTAATTCCATTTGGGCTTTTAAAACGATTTTTAGGAAAGCATTATCAGAATAAAAAACATTATGATATTGCAATTGACTTTAGTAGTTATAGAAATGAATGCGCTTTAGGGGCGATAAGCGCCCATGCAAAAAAGAGAATCATGTGGGTTCATAATGATATTTCCATTAAAAAAAGAGAGGAAATAAAGTATCGGCTTTTGTTCTCTTGTTTTAAAAAGAAATTTCAATACTATGATGCTTTTGTAGCCGTTTCGAGAGGGATCGTTGAACCTTTTTGTAAAGAGAGCGGCATCAACAAAGACAAGGTAACAGTAATTCCTAATTTTATTAATACAGAAGAAATCTATCAGAAAAGCAAAGAAAAAATTGATTTTTGTGTAGAGCCTTCAAAATATAACCTTGTGTCAATGGGAAGGTTATGCCACCAGAAGGGCTTTGATTTGTTGTTGGCTGAGTTTGCAGAAGTGGTTTTCCATCGTCATGACATGCATTTATATATTATTGGTGATGGTCCGGAGAAATCTTCTTTGGAAGAACAGTGTAGTAATTTGGGCATTGAGAAAGAGGTTACTTTTTTGGGAAATCAAGAAAATCCTTTTCCCTATTTAATTCAAATGGATGGTTTTATTTTAGATTCCAGATATGAAGGGCAGGGTATGGTACTTTGGGAGGCACAAGCGCTAGGACTCCCTATTTTTATCCCTAAGCGGCTGGAAAAATATAATGAAGGAATTCAAGGATATAGCGATATCAAGAATGCTTTATCAAGTGCTCACAAAGGTCAATTATTACCGAATCCCTTATTAGAATATAATCAAGCAATTGTAGAACAGTTAAATGGTCTATTACTATAAAAGTGTGGTGATTAACGTAATATGTTGGATAAATTACGGGTATTAAAAAATAAATTTAGTCAAGAGAAATGGATTCTATGGGGTATATCAATATTAATATGTATCCAACCACTTTTGGATGTGTGTTCATATTTTTTATTAAAAACTGGCGACACAACGTTAACGACTATTTTAAGAACCCTTATGTTTGCCGGAATTGTTTTATATACTTTTTTGATATCCGATCATAAAAAGGTATATTATATTTTTTATGGAGTTGTCGGCACCTATTGGTTTTTACATATGGTAAATTGTTTTCGTATCGGCTATCAATCGCCGATGTCGGATTGTGCAAATTTTTTACGAGCCGTCCAAATGCCGGCTTTAACAATATCTTTTATTACTTTATTTAAAAAAAGCTCCCACATGAGCAAACGGATTCAGATAGGTTTTTTGATAAATATAGTAATTATATTGGCAGTGATTGCTCTATCATATCTCACGGGAATGCCTGAATACACCTATGGAAATTATTTGAAAATAGGTGTGATGGGGTGGTTTGGTGTTCATAATGCACAAAGTGCTATTGTAATGTTATTAGTTCCCCTTGCACTTTATTTTGTTTACAAATTGCAAAACAAGTGTTTTTTCTTCATTTCAGCTATTGCCTGTTTTGGCCTATTATTTTTTACAGGGACAAGATTGACTTTTTATTCCATTTTTATTGTTGCTGCTGCTTTTTTGTTCTTAATGGCTATCAATCGGAAAAAACAGTGGTTTTACTATGCTGTTTTTTTGGCTACAATTGTTATAGGCGTGACGTGTATTAATTATTCCCCGATGTATCAGCGCAATCAGATGCAGATGAAGTCCTATGATAATTATCAGGATGAGATAGGGAGCAAAGCAATGGCGGAATCGGAATCAGAATCGCAGCAGAGAACGGAAACCATTCCGGTCAAGCAAGAGGATACAACCGTTACAACGAATACCGCCGTACAGGATTCTACAAGCGATATAAAGAATTACAATTCGATCTATAACAATCTTGCAGGCGGTTTTTTGTCCGATCTCATTGATTGTTTTGGAATTGAAAAAGTAGCGGCAGCATATGACTATTCAACCGATACAGAAGTTTTACTAAATGCACGCACGAAAAAACTTGTTTTTGCAAAACTTTCTTGGGAGCAGCAGGATTTTATAACAAAATGTGTTGGATACGAGTATTCTACTTTATTGACAGACAAAGAAATCTATACACCAGAGAATGACTTTCCATCCCTCTTTTATTTCTTCGGGTATATTGGAACGGGATTGTATTTAGCTTTTATTCTTTATTTTGTTGTTTTGATTATCAGGCAGATGTTGAAAGGATTCCGTAATGTGTTTTCTATGGAAAACGGTGTAATATGTGTAACATTCTTGCTTTTGCTGGGAGCCGCTCAGTTTTCCGGCAATGTTCTCTTCCGCCCGAATGTTTCTATTTATTTATCAATTATATTAGCTTATCTTTACTATTTATTTAAATATCATGATGAAAAATCCATATCTTCAACAGAAGGAGCCTGATAATCGATGCCGGATATCAGCGTAATTGTGCCCGTATACAATGTAAAATCCTATCTGTCTGCCTGTTTGGATTCTATTCTAAATCAGGATTTCGACTCATATGAAATCGTCGTCGTAGATGATGGCTCCACCGACGGCAGCGGGGAACTGGCGGAGCAATATGCATCACAGCATTCTAATAAAATTCGTGTGATCCATCAAGAAAATCAAGGCTTAGGTGGGGCACGCAATACCGGAATTCGCAATGCAGCGGGAGCGTATGTTGCTTTTGTAGACAGTGATGATTCGATCCAACCAGAGATGCTGTCTGTTCTATGGCACGAGCTTCAGCAAACAGGGGCCGATATCGCAGTGTGCGGCTTTTCATGTGTAACAGAGACAGGAACGGTTCTTGGGAATGTAACAGACATGCAGCCGCAACACGTATCTCTTTTTTTTTTCGAGCATAAGGACATTATGCTTTGCAATCCTTCTACTTGGAATAAGCTGTATCGGAAATCGCTTTTCATAGATCATGATATTTGGTTTCCTTCTCGTGTTTGGTATGAAGATATTCGTACCATTCCCAAATTATATACGGTTTCATCCGGTATTGTTTTTACGAATCAATGTCTTTATTGTTATCTTCAACGATCGGGCTCCATTATGAACAATTCAAATGTCGGCCGAAATCGAGAAATTCTTTATGCATTTGATGAATTACAGTCTTTCTATCGTGATAACGGATTGTGGGCTTCTTTTCAGGACGAATTGATTTATTTAGCGATCTCACATCTTTATATTGCTGCATCTGTACGTATTATCCGGAGTGGCGTTTCTGATCCTTATGATTTGTTGCGGGAAATAGAACAATATATGCGTGGAAATTTCCCCACTTTTTTAAAGAATCCATATTTAAACCAAATGGATCAGCATCAAAAGCTGATTTTCGTGTTGCTGCAGGCGAAATGCTATTGGCTTATACGGGCGTTATTTCAATTGCGTGACACGATTAAGAAATTCGGTATGAAAGCAAGGGGGCTGTTGAATTTGCTAAAGGGTTTTATGCCAAAGTTGATTCGTGGGATAAAAGGTTATTGTTTTCATATCATTCCAATGTTCCTGCTTCGTGTTGTTCCAATTGATTCGAAAAAGATATTTATTACGAGTTATTATGGCAAAGGCTTTGGTGATAATGGAAAATATATTGCTCAAGAGTTACATCGCCAAAGACCAGATCTCAAGATTTATTGGCAGACAAATGACACTTCTTTGCCCGATTATATTACAGCAGTTTGCAATAGATCTATTTCAGCATTGTATCATCAAATCACAGCAAAAATATGGATTGATAATTCACGAAAAACAAGCTACACATTAAAACGAAAAAATCAATATTATATCCAAACCTGGCATGGTGGCATTGCTCTTAAGCAGGTGGAAAAAGATGTCGAGGCGCATTTAGACGCCGATTATGTACAATCTGCTCAAAAGGATAGCGCTATGGTTAACTTAATGCTTTCCAACAGCCGATTCTGCACAGACATGTATCGTCGGGCCTTCTGGTACGATGGAGAAATCTTAGAATGCGGTTCTCCTCGTGTAGATATCCTATTTTCCTGTGATTCAGATCAAAAGATGCAAATCAAAAAGAAGTTGGGCCTTCAAGCAGAAGACCATATTATTCTATATGCGCCTACGTTCCGAAAGGATAAGGGTACGGAGTGCTATCGAATGGATTTTAAGCGCATTTTGGAAGCACTCTCCCGTGATGGAGCAAGCTGGAAGTTTGCGGTTCGCCTTCATCCTAATATCGCAGATCAAGCTGATTTTCTGCAATACGATGCTGATATTATTAATGCCACCAATTATCCGGATATGTATGAATTGATGGCAGTTTCCGATATTTTAATCACTGATTATTCCAGCGTTATGTTTGAAGCTGGATTTGTGAAAAAACCGGTGTTTCTGTTTGCAACAGATATTGAGGATTATAAACAAGACCGTAACTTCTATTTTGATTTGGAGCAGCTACCCTTCCCCTTGGCTACTACAAACGAAGATTTGTTGAAGCAGATCGACTGTTTTTCCAAAAGCGAATATGAAACGTCTGTGGAAGCGTTTAATCAGTCCCTCGGACTGAAAGAAACTGGACATGCTTCCGAAATTTTGGCTGAGCGAATATTGCAGGTGATTGGTACTGACAATGAAAAATAAGATTTTATTAAAAAATACAGCGATGCTGTATATTTTGACATTTTCCAATTACTTATTTAGCTTTATTACTGTGCCGTATCAAACGCGGATTCTGGGCCCTGAGATTTATGGGAAACTGGGGTTTGCAATGTCCTTTGCAATGTATATTCAGCTTGTATTAGACTTCGGTTTCATTCTTTCCTCGACGGAAGAAGTTGCAAAAAAGCGAGACGATAAAAAAGAACTGGGCAAAATCTTGTCAGCGGTGACGCTATGCAAGGGGTTTCTGGGCGTTTTATCTTTCATTGTTGTCAATATACTTTGCTTTTCTGTCTCTCGGTTTCAGGAAGATATCCTGCTGTATGAGTTATATTTTGTCTGGGTTTTTATAAATTCGCTTCTGCCCGACTATCTCTATCGCGGAATGGAAAATATGTCCGTTATTACATACCGTACCGTAGCAGTTAAGTTATTTTTTACAGTGATGATCTTCGTTTTTTTGAAAAATCCAAGTCAGTATTATGCAGTGCCGATTTTGAATATCATTGGTTCGCTAGGTGCTGTAATCTGGATTTATTTTGATGTTTACCGTCGTCTGGGAATTCGGTTTGAGCGAGTCTCTGTTTCCTATTTTGGATATACTTTAAAACGTTCTTTTGGATATTTTCTGTCACGCATCGCATCAACCGTATATGGCGCTACCAATACGTTTATACTAGGCTTTTTGTATCCGACGGGAAATATAGTCGGTTACTACACATCAGCGGATAAACTGGTTTCCACGGCTCGGAGTGCATTTTCTCCAATTTCAGACAGCCTATATCCGCATATGGTGAAAAATAAAGATTTTAAATTGGTAAAGAAGATTCTGCTTATTTTGATGCCCGTCATAGTTGCCGGATGTACAGTCGTATGGATTTTTGCAGAACCTTTTTGTGTGTTTCTCTTTGGAAAGGAGTTTCGCGAATCGGGGGACATATTACGTTTTCTGATGCCGGTTGTCGTGATAACTTTACCTAGCTATATCATGGGCTTTCCCGTGCTTAGCCCAATGGGCTTGGCGAAATATGCGAATATTTCAACCATTACCGGTGCAGTAGTGCAATGTGTAGGTTTAGCAATAGCCTTTTTATTGAATGCACTGACTGTAAAATCGATTTGTATTGTAACCTGTATTACAGAATTTATCGTTTTACTGTTCAGATGTATCGTCGTATTCAGAAACCGGCATATCTTTCAAAAGGAGCACAGAGAAGCATGAAGAGAGTGATCACGTATGGTACGTTTGACCTTCTGCATTATGGACATATCAATTTATTGCAGCGTGCTAAGGCTTTAGGAGATTATTTAATCGTTTCATTGTCTACAGATGAGTTTAATCATAATTGTAAGCATAAAAATTGCTATTTTTCCTATAAAGAACGGAAGAGACTATTAGAAGCAATTCGTTATGTTGATCTCGTTATTCCGGAAGAGGATTGGGATCAGAAAATCCATGATATTAAGGAGTATCATATTGATACTTTTGTGATGGGAAATGATTGGGAGGGGAAATTTGATTTTTTAAAACCTTATTGCGAGGTTATTTATTTACCGCGTACACCCGAGATTTCTACATCACAAATTAAAAAGGATCTTATAAAATAAAGTGGATATAAGCACGATATTCTTTTCTTAAGTTTAAAACACATTTCCCGCCGACGGGATCTCCGAATTATAGATATGATCCAGCTCGATGATCCCTGCCTCGCACGCCCGCTGATACCCCTTAAAGTCCTTCTCTTTCAGAAGGTTTTTCAAATCCAGAATATCCGTTTCCAGATCGTCCAGGTCATGATGCTGGATGAGCATTGAGAAAACGACATGGCTTTTTTTCCAAGCTTTCTGAAGGCTTTCCGTGTATGCGTGGAGCCGGTCTTCGTCTTTCTCCTGAGCGGCTTGAGCAGCCTGGTTGAACAGGTGTGTCAGCGTATTGACTTCTTTTTTCATGCTTAGGAACCCGATGCTGCATAAAATGCCTGCAACCGCAAGCAGCGAGAGTGCTGTGATCAGGCGCTTCATCGTAAATTGCTCCTTTCGTCCGGTGTTATGTTACGCAAGTTCGGACATTCAAAATGGAATCTGTGAAAAGGGACGGGCCTTCGCGCCCGTCCTATTTTTTATCGATGCGGTCCGTAAAAAATGGCGCGCAAGCGTGGGTTAATCCGTTTTTCCATTGCTGAGCCGCTCGTCTCGCTTGATGACTGTTGTGTTTCCGCTCCGGTCCACTTCCATGATCAGAATATCCTTGAGCGCGAGGCCGCTTTTCTTGATATGGGTCTGGAGCTTTTTCATTGTCATCCCGCAGTCCTTGAAGGAGGAGGTGATGATGCGCCCATCGCTGATGACGATGCACGGGAGGCCATCGTCGGGAAGCGTTACGTTCAGGTCCTCCGCCGTGGGAACGCGTTTTTCCGGCTTGAGCAGTACGCTGAGCGTACCGTTGGTCTCAGCAATCGCATACTGGACATCCTCGATGCGGAACACGTCCTTTTGCCGCAGCGCCTCCATCAGGTCGTCCACGGTAAAGCGCAACCGCTTGAGCTGCGTCTGGTCAATGATCCCATTGCGGATGACGATGAGGGAATGCCCCTGCATGAGGCCGCGGAATTTTGGGAATTTCATATTCACGACAGAGGCGATCACTTCAAAGGAGATCAGCAGCAGGACGGGGACGACCGAATTGATCAGGGGCGCCCCGTTGTCCTGCATGGGAATGGCGGCGATTTCCGAAATGAGGATGGTGATGACAAGCTCGGTAGGCTGCAACTCTCCGATTTGCCGCTTGCCCATAATACGTACGGAAAAGACGATTAAAAAATATAGGATCGCCGCGCGGATGAGCGTGATAATCATCCTGTTTCCTCCTTTGCAAGACTGATTGACCGCCTAAAGCCGGAAGACGGCCGGGCGCTGTGGAGCAGTCGTTTGATCCGAGAGCCGTGTCGTTTCCGTCCAACCGGAAGTTTTGTACGGTTCGGCGAGGCCGAATTCCAGCCATTCGTACAGCGGGAAAACGCAAAACTTCAATTGAAAATACATCTTCGATTTTTGCAAAGATCTCTCAATTTTCTTCCGCCTTTAGCGATATCTAGTATGGCAGCTTCGCACTGTAATATTCCGCCGCATAAAAGACAAATGGATGGAAAAAACAGTAGCGGGAAGTGATTTTCATGTTTCAATGGCTCAAGGATGCCGTACAAAAAGACTTTACCCCGGTCAACGCGAAAACGACACAGGTGCCGCCCGCGGAGATCTCCGCGTCCCTGCAGGAAAATCTGATTTATTTGCGCGGCGTATTCGGCCCGAGCTTTGATCTGATGGTGCGCGAGCTGCCCGTTAACGGTAACCGCGCAGCCTTTGTGCTGTGCGAGGGAATGTGCAACGACCTACTGCTCTCCCAGATCGCCGTGACGCCGATCCTGCATGCGACGGATATCCCGAAGGATCCGAACGAGCAGTTTTTATACCTGCGGGACCATGTGCTCTCCGGCACGGATCACAAGGAAGCCTTCGACATGACGGAAATGATGAACCTGATGATGTCCGGCTTCGCGGCTCTGTTTATCGACGGTGTGACGCGCTGCGAGGTCTTTGGGGTGCAGGGGTTTGAGCGGCGTTCCATCTCTGATCCGGAAACCGAGGTGCAGGAGCGTGGCTCGCGCGACGGCTTCGTCGAAACGCTCAAGGTCAATACCACGCTCATCCGCCGCAGGCTCAAAACGCCCTATGCCCGCTTTGAGATGCTCAATATGGGTGATACCAGCCAGACGATGGTCTGCCTCTGCTATCTGTCCGATCGGGTCGATCCCGATATCCTGGATGAGGTAAAGACCCGACTTCAGAATGCAAAGCTTGATCTGGTACTGGAATCCGGCTATATCCAGCCCTTCCTCGACCAAAAGGGACTTTCCTTCTTCTCCGGTGTGGGCGTGACGGAGAGGCCGGATACGCTGTGCGCGAAGATCAGCGAGGGCAGGGTGGGCGTACTGGTGGATGGGACGCCCTTTGCGCTGATCGTGCCGCACCTGTTCATCGAAAATTTCCAATCTGTGGACGACTATTCCAACCGCCCGTTTTATGCGTTGTTCCTACGGGCGCTGAAATTCATCGCCTTCGCGATCAGCATGCTGCTGCCCGGCATCTATGTGGCGATGGCGATCTTCCATCAGGAGCTGCTGCCCGCGAGCATGCTCTTTGATATCGCGGTATCCGAGGGGCGTACGCCTTTTCCCGTTATGCTCGAAGCGCTCGTGATCCATTTTATCTATGAAATCATGCGCGAAGCAGGCCTGCGGATGCCGAAGACCGTGGGGCACGCGGTGAGTATCGTTGGCGCGCTCGTCATCGGTGACGCAGCGGTCACGGCGGGCCTCATCGCCGCGCCGATGCTCATCGTGCTCGCGCTGACGGCGATCAGCTCCTTTGTCGTACCGTCTCTCTATGAACCGGCGGCGGTGCTGCGCTTTCTTTTCATTATCGTCGGGGGCTTGGCGGGGCTCTATGGCATTATGCTCATTCTGGGCCTGCTCATTCTCAACGCCTGCTCCATCAATCCGTACGGCGTGCCGTATTCCTCGCCGATCACCCCGTTTGAAAAGGGCGCGATGCGGGATCTTGTACTGCGCGTCGGCTGGAAGCGCCTCGGTCGCTACAAGATGAAGGTGCAGAATCTCAACGGTTCGAATAAGCGGGAGCCGGAGGATTTTTGATCATTTCGGACAGAAAGGACGATCCTGCAGAATGACAAACACGCATCAGATCAGCCCGGCGCAGCTATATTCCATCTTCTTTGTCAGCCGTATTCTCGTAACGTTGACCTATATCCCGACGCTTAACGAGGTGGTGCTTTCCTCAGACCTGCTCGTGCAGACGCTCCTGTATCCGCTGGGGATGCTCGTGAGCATCCTGCCGCTGTACGCTCTCTATAAAGCCCGGCCGGACTGGGATCTCTTCGACTGTGCCTATCGCATCTCACCGGTTCTGTCGAAAGTGCTGGCGGTACTGTATGCGCTGTTTTTCCTCTTTACGGCGCTTCTGAGCGTGACGCGTTTCGACCTTTTCGCCACCTCACGGCTGTTTCCGGATTCTGATTTCACGATCTTTTTGCTCATTATCATCCTCATCGGTTGCGCGGCGGCGGGCTTTGGCCTGGAGGCGCTCGGGCGGCTTTCAGGCCTTGTGGTGCTGCTGGTGTGCATAACGCTCGGCTTCGTCGTCGCCGTCCTCCTGCCGCGCTTTGAGCCACTGAATTTTACCCCGCTTTTTTACGACGGTCTCGCACCCACCCTGCGCGGGGCGGCAACCTTCCTCGCCGGCACGGCGGAAACGGCGGCCCTCGCGGTCATCGCGCCGCGCGTGCGAGGGAAGCTTGAAAAGGGCTTTGTCAAGTGGACGCTGTGGCTGACGCTTGCGATGGGCCTGCTCTTCTTCTGTGCGATTTCTGTTTTGGGAGCATTTTTCGATACGCAGCTCTTTCCCTTTCATTCACTCGCCGTACTCGCGGAATTCAGCGTATTGCAGCGGCTCGACGCCTTTCACACGGGCGTCTGGATTCTCTGCCTGTTTGTCAAGCTCGCCTTCTTCACGCTGCTAACTGTGACCTGCCTGCGCAAAGCATTTGGAAAGAAGCTCAAAAAGACGTATATCGCCGGGTGCATCGTCGTGCTTGGTATTGCCGCCGTGATCATCTCTGGAGATTTTGAGCGCTTTGCCGCGATTGCACGCCCGGAGATCATGATGGTACTCTTTGCAATATTTGTCGTTTTGATTCCGTTGTGTTTGCTGCCGGCGGTCAAAAAGCAGATAAAACGGGAAAAGGAGGCCGTCGTCGCATGAAAAAGGGAATGGCCTTTTTCGCAGCCATCCTGCTGCTTCTAACGCTGACAGGCTGTAAAAACGGTGGGGACAGTGGGCGGGAAATCCGCGATCGCCTGATCGTGCAGGGCATTGGCGTGGACCGGGATGGAGACGGATACCGCCTGACTCTGCAGGCCTTCAATACGGCTGTGGCGGGCGGACAGGACGACGGCATGTCCGGCAATGTCACGAAGGTCTATGAGACGAGCGGTGCAACAATCGCGGACGCAATGCGCAATATCACGCTCACTGCCGGACGCAGGCCGCTGTATTCGCATAATTGGATCATTGTCTTTGGAGAGGATGTCGCGCGCGAGGGCCTCAATGAGACGCTCGATTTCTTCGTGCGGGACTATGCGACTCGCTCGACGGTCGACCTCGCCGTAGCACGCGGCAAGGCGGCGGACATCATCAAATCCCCCTTCAACGGCAGCTCCATCCCGGCGCGGGAAATCCAGATGGCGCTGAAGATGGGGACGGTCAATGCGAAAACACTTCAACTTCCGCTGCATGATGTGGTCACACTCATGGAGGACAAGACCTCAGACGTGTATCTTCCGCTGTTGAAACCTGTCAAGGACAAGGCGCAGAATATGGACACGGTGCTCACGGACGGCCTTGCAATCTTCCGGGATGGGAAGTATGTGGGCGACCTGGATGCGCTTGAAACGCGGGGCCTGCTCTTCCTGACCGATCAGATTAAGAGCGGCGACCTTGTGACACAGGGAGAGGCATTCGGCAAAGCGTCGCTCGAAATCATCAAATCGGATACAAAATTTAAGACGGAGATGCAAAACGGTGTGCCCACCTACCGCGTGACGGTCGACTGCGTGTGCGATCTCAATGAAATCGATCACGCGGGCTTTCATGGCGTACGCGGGGAACTGCGCGCGGAGATTGAAAAGGCGGTGTCCGCGATGCTGGAAGGCCAGCTTCAGCACACGGCGGAAATCTGCCTGAGAAGCTACCGCAGCGACGTGCTACGGCTGGGAAACCGGCTCTGGCTCGCTCAGCCGGAGGAGTTTCGGAGGGTGGAGGATACCTGGCGCGAGGTTTTGCCAAAGGCAAAGTTGACAGTGGAGGTAAAGACGACGATCCGAAGGACGGGGCAGAAGTCAGCGGAATGATGAAATAAAATTTGAAAGTAGGAGCCTGTAGGCGGTTAAGGCTCGATGGACTATATCTCAAAGAACGGACAGTGAAAAAAGAGGCCTTCTGAACAGAATTCAGGAGGCCTCAGCCTGTCGGAAAAGGGATATCGTTGCGTCAAAATGTAAGAACCATTTCGTAAAATTTCCCCGTTATGCCTGCCTTTTTTGATTGCCTTGACAAGGGAAGAAAAAATTGGAACGCGCTCAGGCCGCGCGGGCCCTTCCTTTTCCGTTCGGCCGGAAAA
>ERZ781272.450-NODE-450-length-29578-cov-37.856180_pt1 | contig 29578 bp, 28 predicted proteins | sample MGYA00375850_ERZ781272 | MGnify/ENA primary metagenome ERZ781272 (study PRJEB29790, sample SAMN06051246) | human gut metagenome | host: Homo sapiens | place: USA: Cincinnati, Ohio | collected 2013-06-21 | study: EMG produced TPA metagenomics assembly of the Gut...
CTCGACGATTCACATCGTCTCAAACACATGGGAAGGTTCGTTTTTGCCCCTGCCGTGCGTGGCAGGGGCTAAAATTCCCTCACGAGCCACGCAATTGGTGAAGCGATATGCTGCCTCGGCCTTCCGTCAGCAATTACGCTGACAAAGACAGGGCGTGAAAAGTGTTTTGTGGTCATATTTGACCGGCTGCGCAGCAACTCCCTATGTGCCAAAAATGGTTCCATACAAATCACTAGCACTGATAACTTCCTGCGGCTCAAGAATTAGGCCAAGGCCGCGTGGGCGTTTACAGAGCTGAGCGTGCCTTTTTGCGGGGAGGAGGAATGACGGAGCGGTATGAGAAAAGCCCGGCCAAAGCCGGGCTTTTTGAATGGAGCGCAGTCCATTCTGTCGTGGCTGGGATGGCTGGATTCGAACCAGCGGATGACGGAGTCAAAGTCCGTTGCCTTACCCCTTGGCTACACCCCAATATGCTTATTTTTTTATGGACTGATACCAAAATACGCAAAGCTTTCGCCTTGCGTACCGAAAAAACAAATGGGGTGGGTAATCGGGTTCGAACCGACGACCTCCAGGGCCACAACCTGGCACTCTAACCAGCTGAGCTATACCCACCATATTGGCGCGCTTGAAGGGACTCGAACCCCTGGCCCACTGCTTAGAAGGCAGTTGCTCTATCCACCTGAGCTACAAGCGCATAAAGAAAGAAAAAACTGGAGCGGGTGATGGGAATCGAACCCACACAACCAGCTTGGAAGGCTGGGATTCTGCCATTGAACTACACCCGCATGAAAAACCCTTCGAAACGTGCGCCAAATCTTCTCTGAGAAAAAAGTGGAGCGGGTGGCAGGAATTGAACCCACCTCTCCGACCGGGAGGGCCGGTGTTCTAGCACTGAACTACGCCCGCCTATGAAAATAAAAGCAGCCTGGTCCTTCAAGCGACGGGCATTATTTTACCACAATTCCCTTCTCGCGTCAAGCCCTATTTCCCCTGTAAATCTGAAAAATCCTCCAAAATGATCAAAATGGCGGCGCCAACGCCACAAAAACCGGACGTATCAGCGCCGCCATCCATGTGATATGCCTTTATCAGACCGCCGATGAACGCGGCCTCGGTTTCTCCACAAGCGTAGCGGCCTTCAGGCGCATGGGCTTGCGGTTGGGATTCTTTTCGATCAAGGGCGGCTGATTGTCCTTGACATAGGCCGCCGTGATCTGGACCCGCTCGATGGTATAATCCGAGGGAATGGTATACATGATCGGCGTGAGCAGCTTTTCCATAATGGAACGCAGTCCACGGGCCCCTGTCTCTTTCTCGAGTGTCTGATCCGCGATCGCGTCCAGCGCATCCCGGTCGAAATCGAGCTCCACATGATCCATCTCAAACAGCTTTTTATACTGCTTGATCACCGCATTTTTCGGCTCTGTTAGGATACGCACGAGTGCCTCCCGGTCGAGCGAATGCAGCGCCGTGATGACCGGCATCCGGCCGACCAGTTCCGGGATCAGGCCGAATTTGACGAGATCCTGATGGATGACCTTCTCCATGATCGTGGAAAGCTCCACGTCCTTTTTGCTGCGGATCACGGCCTCAAAGCCAAGAGAGGAATTTCCCATCCGGTTTTCCACGATCTTTTCAATGCCGTCAAATGCACCGCCGCAGATAAAGAGGATATTTGTTGTGTCGATTTGGATAAACTCCTGCTGAGGATGCTTGCGCCCGCCCTGCGGTGGGACATTGGAGACGGTACCCTCCAGGATTTTCAGCAGAGCCTGCTGTACGCCCTCGCCGCTGACATCGCGAGTGATGGACGCATTCTCGCTCTTGCGGGAAATCTTATCGATTTCATCAACGTAAATAATGCCATGCTCGGCGCGTTCGATATCATAGTCCGCCGCCTGAATCAGCCGCAGCAGGATATTTTCCACATCCTCGCCGACATAGCCGGCCTCCGTCAGGGTTGTTGCATCCGCAATGGCAAACGGCACGTTGAGAATCCGCGCGAGCGTCTGCGCGAGCATCGTTTTACCGACACCTGTTGGGCCCAAAAGCAAAACATTGCTTTTCTGGATTTCCACGTCCGCGCCCTTGTTGAAATAGATCCGCTTATAATGATTATAAACGGCCACGCTCAGCGCGATTTTCGCCTGCTCCTGCCCAATGACATATTCATCGAGCTGGTCCTTGATCTCCTCCGGCGTAGGTAAGGTGAAATTTGCGTCGTCCCTTCCGCCGTGGCGGTGCGGGCGATCCTCGTCCTCAATGACCTCACGGCAAAGCTCCACGCACTCATTGCAGATGAACACGCCTGGCCCTGCAACCAGCGTATCCACCTGATCCTGTGTTTTGTTACAGAACGAACAGCGTACGCCCTTCTGGCTGTTGTCATCATCTCTTGGCATCTGCTCTATACCTCCCCCGCCTGATCGTTTTACCGGTGCTCAATCACGCGGTCGACCAGGCCGTACTCGAGCGCCTCCTGCGCGCTCATGAAATTATCGCGCTCCGTATCCTGGCAGATCACATCGTAAGGCTTGCCTGTATTGGCCGCCAGGATTTTATTCAGGCGCTCCTTGGTCTTGATGATATGGCGGGTCGTGATCTCCATATCAGTCGCCTGCCCCTGCATGCCGCCGGAGGGCTGATGGATCATCACCTCGCTGTTGGGCAGAGCAAGGCGCTTCCCCTTTGTGCCCGCGGCGAGCAGAAACGCACCCATGCTTGCCGCCATGCCCATACAAATGGTGGAAACGTCGCATTTGATATACTGCATCGTATCATAAATTGCGAGGCCATCTGTCACAGAACCGCCGGGACTGTTGATATAAAAGCTGATATCCTTCTCGGAATCCTGTCCCTCCAGAAATATCATCTGTGCAACGACCAGGCTCGCCGTCGTCTGGTTGACCTCATCGCAGAGCACGATGATGCGGTCATTGAGCAGGCGGGAAAATATATCAAACTGCCTTTCTCCCCTGCTGGTCTGCTCGATTACCATTGGTACTAAGCTCATTTTGGAGATCCCCCTTTAAATGTGCCGGCTGGCGCGGAGCTCGAGCCGGATATAGATAGGATTCAGAGACTGCTGCAAAACGCATTGATCTGCATTTTGGCAACAGTCTCTTCATGCTTGTAAAGTGCACCTGTGAACAGCCGCCCCTCGCACACTGCGGGACATGCCCTTAGTATTGCGCAAACGGCGTTCCTTTTAAACGAGGCAAAAAAATTATTCCGCTTCCTTCTCTTCCGCCTTCTGCTCCTCTGCAGGCTTCTCCCCGGAAGCAGCCTTCTTCTTGTGGGGCGCCTTCTTTTTCTTGGCAACGGCATTCTTCCTGAGGAAGTCGATCGCCTTGCGCGCAGCAAGGTTCGCCGTGATGTCTGCGGCGGGAATTACGCCCTTGATCTTATCGACATCCATCTTGTAGGTCTCAGCGAGCTTTGCATACTCCGCCTCGATCTCATCCTCAGCGGGTTCAATCTTCTCAAGCTCCACAATTTTTTCCAGCGCAAGGCGGGTCTTGACATTGGTCTCGGCCTGCTCACGGTACATGGACATCATCGCATCGCGCTCCATGCCGGTATAATTGAGATACGTATCAAAATCGATCCCCTGGGACTGCAGGCGGTAATTGAACTCGTCAAATTCCTCCTGCGCGGCACGGTCAAACATCAGCTGCGGGATTTCCGCCGTCACCAGAGCGGGAAGCTGATCGAGCAGCGCGTGCTCGAAGTCCTCGTCCGCATGCTCCTGCTTGTGCTCAAGCATCTTTTTCTTGGTATCTGCCTTCAGCTCGTCAAGCGTGTCAAACTCGCTGACATCCTTGACAAACTCGTCGTCGAGCGCCGGCAGCTCCTTCTGCTTGATCTCATGGAGCTTGATCTTGAAGGTGGCGTCCTTGCCCTTGAGCTCCTCGGCATATTCCTCCGGGAAGGTGACGTTGATTTCAAACTCCTCGCCCGCATTGTGGCCGACCACCTGCTCCTCAAAGCCCGGGATGAACTGGTGGGAGCCGAGCGTCAGGTCGTAATTCTCGCCCTTGCCGCCCTCGAAGGCGACGCCGTCGACAAAGCCCTCGAAATCGATCACAGCCATATCGCCGTCCTGTGCAGCACGATCCTCCACACTGATGTAACGGGCGTTGCGCTCGCGCATCTTCCCGATTTCCTCGTCGACCTCTTCGTCCTTGACCTCGACTACCGCTTTCTCGGCCTCCAGGCCTTTATATTCGCCCAGCTCCACCTCAGGCTTCACAGCAACCTTCACCTTGATAACGGCACCGTCCTTGCCCATTTCCTCTACTTTAGGATCATAGGGCTCGTAAACCGTTTTCAGGCCGGATTCCTCCACAGCCTCCCTGACCGACTGCGGGTAGACGATCTCGATGGCATCCTCATAAAAGACCTCAGGGCCGTAGACGCGCTCAATAAAGGCGCGGGGAGCCTTGCCCTTGCGGAAGCCGTGCACGGTAATATTCTTTTTCTGCTTGAGATACGCTTTGTTGACAGCGTCCTCAAACGTTGCGGCATCAACCGTTACTTCCAGTTCGTATACACCGGCCTCTTCCAACTTGGTCGCTGCTTTTAAACTCATCTTATTTTTCCTCCTGTACATCTGTTGCAGTTTAACTAAGCTATTATAGCAGATACATGAGCCGATTTCCAGTTTTTTTTGAAAAACTGAAATTCTTTACAGATTCTTCATGAATCGTCCGTGCCATCTCCGGATGGTTTGCCCGTCATCAGTACCAATTCCATTTTTGGATTCTTTCCGGAATCCGGTTCAAGGCGATCCTTGCCAAAGATCCTCTTCTATTTGTCTCGCCGTCGAAGGGGATACCAGCCTCGGGCAAAAATTCAAATAATCGGCCGAAATCAGGGAAAACTGAATGCCCTCCCGTTCGCCCGTTACTGCCGCGCGTGTCGCCGGTCCGTGCAGATGGCCGTAATAGCAGCGGTGTATCTCCTCTTCCACAAGGACCTGCATGATTTCCTCACACCGCGCACCCTGCGTCAGCGGCGGATAGTGCAAAAATACGACGGGCTCGCCGCCGAACGCCCTGGCAGCCTGAATAGATGCGCGCAGCCTGCCCGCCTCGCGCAGGACGACCTTTTTATCGGCGTCTTCCTCTGCGTCAAAAAACCAGCCGCGCGTACCGCACACGGCAACGCCACCCACCAGGCACGCGTCATTGTGGACGATGCGCAGCGAAGTCAGCCCGTGCTCTTCAAAAAAGAGATCCATCTTGCGGCGTGTTGACCACCAGTAATCGTGATTTCCCTTGAGCAGGAGCTTTTTCCCGGGAAGCGCATCCAGAAACTGAAAGTCCCGGAGCGCTCCCTGAAGCGACATTCCCCATGAAACGTCCCCCGCAATCACGACCGCGTCCTCTTCGTCCACCACGGCGCGCCAATTTGTCTCTAGACGCGTCACATAATCCTTCCAGCCGGAAAAAATCTCCATCGATTTATCCGCAGCCAGGGACAAATGCGTATCCGCGATGGCAAAAAGCGACATGTTATTTTCCTCCTGATAATTTTTAGCAATCAGATTTTTATTTTTCCCCCGTTTGTCACCGCATAGAAAAGCAAATGATGCAAATGCTAAAACCGGGCGCAAAAAGCGCCGTGAAAGGAGGCGTTACGATGGGCAAGGAACACATCAGGGAAATCAGCGATATCTCTTGCAGCGTCACAAGCTGCGTATACCATGATGGCCATACGAAGTGCATGGCCGGCAAGATCGAAGTCGGGCCGCGCAACGCGTGCAGTTCGTCCGAGACGGAGTGTGCGACCTATGAGCCAGATAATGGCATGCAGTAAAATTCTAAAAAAGAGCGCGCGAGGCTGCTGCAAAGGATTTGCAGCAGCCTTATCTCAAATCATGCGCCTGTTATTCGTGAATTCCAAGCATCTCATAGACAACGTCTTTCATGTTTTCCCGCTCACAGACCTGCTTGAAGCGCTGCTTTTTCTGCGCAAGGTTCGCCAGCTGCTCCGGCACCTTTTCCCCGGTCAGCTCAGAGAGCTCCTGCACCATGCCGAATTCGTCAGCACTCTCCGCCTGCCCGTTTTTCACTGCGGACAGCACACTCGCGGAAAATTTGAAGGGGTTGGCCGTCGAAACGATCAGCATCGGCGTATTGTCCCCGGTGCGCAGCAGGTATTGCTTACATACATCCACAGCCACCGCCGTATGTGTATCGCACAGGTAATGCGTATGATGATAGGTCTCCCGGATGGTCGTCTTCGTGCGGCCATCATTGCAGCAGCCGGCGTCGAAGAGCGTCTTGAGCTTGCTGAGGATCGGCTTGCCCACATCGTAGCAGCCGCCCGTTTTCAGGCTATCCATCCATGTGCGCACTTGGCTGTCGTCACGTTCGCATAAATCGAAGAGCAACCGCTCCAGATTGCTGGAGATCAGGATATCCATGGAGGGCGACATGGTGGTGAAAAAGCTACGGTTGCGGTCGTAGCGGCCCGTCTGAAGGAAGTCCGTCAGGACATTGTTCGCATTAGAGGCGCAGACCAGCTTCTTAATCGGAAGGCCCATCCTGCGCGCATAGTAAGCCGCCAGAATATTGCCAAAATTACCCGTAGGAACGACCACGTTGATTTTGTCGCCGAGCTTAATGGAGCCTTCGTTGAGAAGATCGCAGTAGGCAGAGATATAGTAGACGATCTGCGGGACAAGGCGGCCCCAATTGATCGAATTGGCGGAGGAAAACATCATATTCTTTTCCGCAAGCCGTGCGGCGATGGCCGGGTCTGTGAAGATCGCCTTGACGCCGGTTTGCGCATCATCGAAATTGCCACGGATCGCACAAACGCCGACGTTTTCCCCCTCCTGTGTCGTCATTTGCAGCTTTTGCATGGGGCTTACGCCCTCGTCTGGATAAAAGACGAGAATCTTTGTATTGGGCACATCTTTGAAGCCCTCGAGCGCCGCCTTGCCCGTATCGCCGGAGGTGGCGACCAGAATGACAATGGTCTTACCCTCGGCCGTCTTGGAGGCAGCCACGGTGAGCAGATGCGGCAAGAGCTGGAGCGCCATATCTTTAAAAGCGCAGGTCGGCCCCCGCCACAGCTCCAGCATATGGATATTGTCGGACAGATGCGCGATGGGTGCAACCTTGGGAGAGCTGAATTTGCCCGGTGCATAGGCGCCGCACACGCACTGATCCAGCTCTTCCGGCGTGAAATCCGTTAAATATAGCGACAAAACCGCCTTAGCACGTTCGATATAATCAAGCTTTGCAAGCACGGCAATCTGGTCCAGCGAAAGCTTTGGAATGTCCTCCGGGACAAACAGGCCGCCATCGGCAGATATGCCCTGCGCGATGGCCTGTGCGGAAGAAACGTGTACGCTTTTATCCCTTGTGCTCGTGTACAGCATCGTTTTAAACCCCTTTATTTGCTTTCTTTTATTAATCACCCATGATTATTTATTTTAACATATCCGACTGTGGCTGTAAAAGGTTTTGAAAAAATTTTTCGGCATTTTTATAAAAAAGCGCATCGGCCTGTTCCGCCGACAGTCCCCGCTCCAAGAGGTAGGCCTGAAAAGCCTGCAGCTTTTCGATTCCTGCAAAGGCCGGGTCCATCTCACAGCCGTCGAAATCGCTGCCAAGCGCCATTGCGGTTTCCGCGCCGCGCTCCAGAAGGTGCGCGATATGGCGGTAAGCTGCCGCAAAGCCCGCGTCGCCCGGCTTACCGAGAAAGGATTTGTAAAGATTTACGCCGATCAGTCCGCCGTGTGATACCACGCAGCTGATCTGCCGGTCCGTCAAGCTGCGGGGATGGCGGTACACTGCACCGCAGTTTGAATGCGATGCAAGGAAGGGCCTTTTCACTATTTGGGCTACATGGTAGAAGCCGCGCCGGCTCAGATGCGATACGTCCACCGCCATGCCGACGTGCTCCATCTCCCTGACTGCCTCCCTGCCGAACTGCGTCAGGCCGCCTGCAAACCGTTTGCCGCAGCCGCAGCCGAGCTCGTTTTCCCCGTTCCAGGTGAGCGTCATCAGCCGAACGCCCAGATCATAGAGCTCCCGGATGCGGGTAAGTGCTCCACCAAGCACCGCACCGCCCTCCACTGCGAGGATGGCCGCGCATTTCCCCTCCCGTTCCGCCCTGGCCATATCGCCGGCTGTGCAGCACAGGGAAACCACATCGCTGTGTTTTTCGAGCTGATCCGAAAAATATGCATATGCCTGCCGGAAATAATCCCACGCCGCTTCCCCGCGGCAGGTATCGGGGATAAAAATGGCAAAGACTTGGCGCCACGGCGCATAAGCGCCGCCCCTTTTCAGTGAAAGGTGCAGGTCGTTTTCAAAAAGATCTTTGTTCTGTTTCCAGCATTCGCCCGCGGTATCGCAGTGCAAGTCAAAGAGCCGCATGTGCATTCCTCCCGCTTATCCGTAATCCTGCGTGTCAAAGGCGTTTTTTAGATGGCGGATTTTCCGCACCGTCCCCTGTGCGGTCATCTCCACCTCCATCACATCAAAGCGTGGCTGCAGTGTGCACGGATGCGCGGAAAGATACAGGGATGCAGTGCGCACCAGCTTCTGCTGCTTGGCGGGTGTAACCGCTTCCATAGGAGAAGCGATCGCCTGCGGGCCGCGCGTTTTCACCTCGACAAATACAATATATGGCCCCTTCTCCGCGATCATGTCGATTTCGCCGAATCGGGTGCGATAATCGGCATCCAGGATCCGGTAGCCTTTTTTCCGCAGATGCTGCGCGCAGGCACGCTCGCCGAGCGGGCCGGATGGATTCCGGGTCATAACGAAAGCCTCCTTATGAAAGAAGCCGCAGAATGGCGTACTTTCCGATGGATTGGCAGACGAAGCCGCCGGTTACTTTCCATGGCGTTCCAGATTCTTCAAAAAGGTCCTTCTATGCACTGGAGAAATTCCGTATTGTGCGAGCATTTCATAATGCAGCTTCGTCCCATAGCCCTTATGTTTCGCAAACTGGTACTGGGGGTACCTGCGGTCAAGATCGTACAGGTAGCGGTCACGGCTGACCTTGGCGAGAATGGAAGCCGCTGCAATCGAGGCGGACTTTGCATCCCCCTTGACGATCGTGCGCTCCGCCACTTCCAGACCGGGGGCACGGTTTCCGTCGATGAGCGCGAGGTCCGGCTTTGTATGCAGATCGTTAAACGCCCTGCGCATGGCGAGAAAAGTCGCCTGCAAAATATTGATTTCGTCAATCTCCTGTTCGCTCGCCATCGCAATCGAATAGTCCGCTGCGCGGGCGGTGATCTCATCGAACAGAAGCTCCCGTTTTTTCTCGCTGAGCTTTTTGGAATCATTGAGCCCTGCAATTTCCTCACCCGGGCGCAGCACGACGCAGGCGGCAAAAACGGGGCCTGCCAGCGGCCCCCGGCCCGCTTCATCGATGCCGCACACGCAGGAAAAGCCTTCTGCCGCGGCCTCCTCTTCGTATAAGTACCAGTTGATTTCTTCCATTCCGATCCTCTTCCCTTCACGAATGCCTTCTTTATGTAAAATGGCCGGCAGTGATCCGCCGGCCTGCTTTTATCCAATTTTTGATCTTTTCGTAAACTTTCTTGCCGCGGCCTTTCTCAGGCCCCTGGCGGAAACTCCAGTGTAATACGCCCCAGCCGGCCTGCGCGGTATTCGTCCAGCAGCATGGCGCTCGCCCGCTCTGTGTCGATTTCACCGCCGCGCACAAGCATGCCGCGCTTACGGCCGATCAGCTCCAGCAGCTCATAGGGCCCGCATTCCGCAGCAGCAGCCTCATCCAGCTTATACCGATCGCACAGCCGGTCCTGGTACTGCGCGCCCAGCACGGCGAGCAGCCTGACCGCGAGCGTTTCCACATCGACGACCTCGTCCTTGACCGAGCCGATAAAGGCCAGACGGTTCCCAACCTCCGGGTCGTCAAACTTCGGCCAGAGTACGCCGGGCGTGTCGAGCAGCTCGATTCCGCCGCCGATTGCAAACCACTGGTTTTGCCGGGTTACGCCGGGCCTATCCGCCACCTTCGCGCGGCTGCGGCCCGCCATCCGGTTGATGAAAGAGGACTTGCCCGTGTTCGGAATCCCGACGACCATCATGCGCAGCGCGCGGCCCGGCATCCCCTTTTCGATATTCGACTGGATTTTATCCTGCAGAAGCGTGCGCACCGTTTCGCCATAGGCGTTCAACCCGCGCCCGGAGCGGCAGTCCACCGCCAGAGCGGGCGTGCCCCGCCCGTCGAACCATGCTTTCCAGCGGCGTGAGGCCGCCTCGTCCGCCATATCGCACTTGTTGAGCAGTACGATATGCGGCTTATTGGCAATCAGCTCATTGAGCTCTGGATTGCGGCTGCTCAAGGGGACCCGCGCGTCAAGCAGCTCGGTCACCGCATCCACAAGGGGCAGGCTTTCCTTGATCTGCCGCCGTGTTTTGGCCATATGGCCGGGAAACCACTGAACGGTCTGCTTTTGAAAATCGCTCATAAATCGATACCTTTACCTTCTCCAGTGCTGCTCAGTCATATACCGACCAGTGCCCCAGCGGCGTGATACGGCCCTCCACCTTGCCCAGCACATAGCGCGCATCGATGAATCCGATATCAGGCGAACGACTGTCGGTCGACCAGTTGCGGTTATCGCCCATCACAAAGATATGACCCGCAGGGACGGTGACCGGAAATTCCACGCCCTCCTTCGTCAGCGTCGGCGCATTGACATAGGGCTCGTCGAGCGCTTTGTCATCGACATAGACGATCCCCTTTTCAAAATCAATGTCTACCTTCTGACCTTCCGTGGCAATCACGCGTTTGACGATCGGCTCGTGGAAGATATTGGGCTGCGTAATAATCACAATATCCTTGTAATGCGGCACATACTGGCTGCTCGATACCAGCAGGCGGTTACTTTCCTGCAGCGTCGGCACCATGGACTGCCCCTCCACGCCGACCAAGCGGAACAAGAAGGTGAAAATCACAAAGATCACCAGCAGAGCCGATACAACGATATCTGCAAATTCATATATGCCGGACACCAGCTTTTTTCGCGCGGGCGACATTTGCTTCTCCTTTGGCTTTTCTGGTTGAACCGGCTGCTCTTCCTGCGGTACTTTTTCTTCTGTATCCATCTGTATAACCTCCGCTCCGAAATATTGTTCCATTCAAAATCTGCCGAAGACTATCCGATTTTCCACTGGCCTACAGGGATCAAACGGAATGCGGCCTTGCCTGCAAGGTAGCGCGTATCGATAAAGCCGATCATGGATGACCGGCTGTCAAGCGAATCATTCCGGTTATCGCCCATGACAAACACATGGCCCTGCGGCACCCGGATCGGGAAGGTCATATCCCCGCTCTTTTCGATCGGCTCGCTGATATAGGGCTCGTCCAGAATCTCCCCATTGACAGAGACGGTATGCGCCTGCACGTCGATATCAACCGTGTCGCCCTCCACGGCGATGATCCGCTTGATGAGCGGCTCATGGCGGGCGTTCGGCTGCGTGACCACAACGATATCGCCCCGTTGCGCATGAAAGCCGATTGTCGTCACCGCCACCCAGTTATGGTTCTGCAGCGTGGGCTCCATGGAGTTTCCGCTGACCCAGAACGGGCGGCAAAAAAAAGTAAACAGGACCATCACGAGCAGCATGGCCCAGGAAAACGAATCCAGAATCTCGTAAACCGTGCTCCATTTCGTGTGGGGTGCCTGAATCTCGTCAAATTCAATGATAGATTCCTCATATCTACGCATGCAAATCATCCTAACAAAAAAGGGACGCAGGTGTCACCCTTGTCCCTTCTGTACTTCTGCCCTCAGCGAAGCTGTTCCTTAACTTTTGCAGCCTTACCGACCCTGTCGCGCAGATAGTACAGCTTGCTCCTGCGCACCTTACCGGAGCGGACCAGCTCAACCTTCGCAACATTGGGGGAGTGCACGGGGAAAACCCTTTCCACGCCAACGCCATAGGAAACGCGGCGCACGGTGAAGGTTTCGGATACGCCGCTGCCCCTTTTGGCAATGACAGTGCCCTCAAACACCTGGATTCTCTCGCGCTCGCCCTCGCGAATTTTCACATGAACCTTAACGGTATCGCCTACGCGCACCACCGGCGCGTCTTCCTTCAGCTGCCCCTGCGCAATGATCTTCAGAGCGTCCATTTTGAATAATTTCCTCCTTCTATTTACAGGCGTTCATACCGCCTACGGCGGAAGCGGACCGTCCGTTTCAATGTCTGGCATAAAGCCGGCATGAACCCCGTCGCAGTGGTACGACGGAAAACAAATGCTTAAATAGTTTAGCACAGAAATACGCGGGATGCAAGAGAAAAAACAAAAAATCGGAAAGAAAACGGCACACGAATCTCCATAAAACACATTTTGGAGTGTCCCTCAACATAGAAAAATGCGCAGCCTTTCCGCAGCGCTTCCCCATTCCTACTGCTCATTGTGCTCCTGTAGCTTCGCCAGCCTCCTGATCTGCTCCAGTGCATAGTCCTGAAATTCCGGGCGCAGGGATTTGAAAATCTGAAGCGCCTCATCAGCCCTTCGACCGGATGCGGGATCGCGGGCAAACATCTTCCCCTTTCCATGGAGCAGCCACTCCTCGTTGACGCCGTATAACTCGCAGATATGACGCAGCAGCAGCTCTTTGGGCTCGACCCTTCCATATTCCAGATTGCTGATCACATCCCGGCTCACGCCAAGCCGTTCGCCAAACTCTCTCTGAGACAGCTTCAAAGCCGTCCGAATTGCTTTGATACGGTCTTTCACCCGATACGCCCCCTTTCATGCAGCACAACCACAGGCCCCGCATGGAGCAAAGCCATCGAGTTTTTGCTTTGATTGGTGAAGTCCAGTATACCACATTGCAAGCGCGAAAATTATCTCCAACACAATTTTAGTCAAGAATATTCGTTGACAACACAGGATGGATATGGTATATTGAGTTTGTAACTCAAATATGGGAAGAGGGATTGAGTCAATGACACGAAATACGGACGATAAAATCAAAGAACTCGCCACCTTATTTCTTTCTTTAAACGACCAGCAGCAGCAGGAGGCTCTGTCGCTGCTGCGCACGCTCTCGTTTGCCGAATCCGCAACCACAAATCCGGCGCAGAAAGAATGCACATCGGCATAAAACAGCCACGCAGCGCCGCCTGTCTGCGCTTTGCGGGATAGCTTTGACATCCTCTTTTTTGATATATGGAAAAGCGGAAAACGCGATATGCGTCTCCGGTGCCGTTACCCGGAGGGGGCTCATACACACCTCGTCCCCTTTCCGCTTTTCCACTTTTTAAGCCCGAATGGACCTCAATCCGCCCTCCCTTTGGCCGGACAGGCCCATCGTGGGAAAGGAAAACGATTCTGAAAAAGGCTTCGCTTTTCTGATCATCCATTCCGTTGCATAAAGGGGGAAACGTTATGTCCGGATTTTCCTAGAGGGAATCAGTTTTAAAATGGTTACAAAGGAGGAAACGATTGATGAAAAGCAAAAAGCAGGCGCGCATCTGGGCCAGGCTCTGCGCGCTGGCGCTCATTGCGGTGATGCTGCTGACGAGCGCGTATGCCGGGGGCGTCATACCGCCGACAGAAGCAGAAGCGGCGGCAAAAGAAACTTTTGCGCATGTCGTCACAATTAATGCCAAAAAAATTTTGCAGGATCACAACGGTACAGCGCAGCCTTTATCGGCCGAGCAATTTACGTTTCAGCTGACTCAGCGAGACGGAACGGTGGTGTCCACTGCAACAAACGATGCACAAGGCAATATCATCTTCTCCATAGGCTATCAGGAAGATGACCTACCAAAGGGTAATATTGGGTCGCGACTAGAGTGGAACTCGAATCCAACAAAGTATACCTACTATATATCCGAGCAACCAGGTGAGGATGGCAGCATTCAATATGATGATACACAGTATAAGGTTACGGTTACGCTCTCCCAGCAGCGGGAGGGGAGTTGGCCGAACTATTCTTATAGTTATCGGACAGATGGCATCACCTACTCCGTAAGTAATATCTCAACGAAGGAGGTTACCTTTACCAACATCATCCGGGACGGCGGCACAGTGGAGCCCGATCCCGGTGCATCCCTTGGCGAACCCGCCCACCACAAATATATTGAGGCTAACGAAGACGGCACCTATCAGCTCTCCCTGGATGTGACAGGCAAAACGAAAGAAAACCAGCAGATTACCGAACATCCCGTAGATATCATTCTGGTAATTGACCGCTCCGGGAGTATGGACCAATCATTTACTTCTAACAGCACTCGTATGTCCACCGTTAAGTCTCTAGCAAAGCAGATGATCAATCAGCTGCTTCCATCGGATCAACCGCACAATAACGAAATGGCAATCGTCTCTTTCTCTGGAAGTAAGGGTAAGAATGATGGACAATGGAACGACGCTACAACAAATCAGAATTGGACTTCGGATGCCAGTGCGCTAACTACCATAGTTAATTCCCTTAGCTCTAACGGAGGCACAAACTGGGAAGCTGGTCTGCGGAACGCAAACGAACTGTTGGAGCAAGCTCGTCCAAATGCGGTGACCTTTGTTGTTTTTCTGTCCGACGGTGACCCAACTTATTACTACGATAGTAATGGACAGACAGCGGGTACGGGAAATAAATATGACGCCACAGCATATACATACGCGATAAATGAAGCGGACAAAATCAATAATAGCGTACGCTTCTATTCCATCGGCGTTGGGCCAAAAGAAAATAATAAAAAAATGGAAGCGTTTGCCCAAGATCTGCAGACGAAAGGTAAAAACGCTAAATACTTCTCTGGCGATGATGAAAATGCGCTGAAAGACGCATTCGATAATATCACAACCGAAATCCTCACCTCCGGTTACACAAATGTCACCATCACCGATACGCTCAGCGAGTATGCTGAATTCGTTGGGGTTGGCGCAGACGGCACCGGCATCAACGTTACTCGCACAAAGAAAGATGGAACGATAGAAACGGTTTCGAATAGTGATTACGAGTTAACGGTAAATCCAGACACCAAGCAAGTTTCCATTCGTTGGCTCAAAATGCTGGAAGACGGCGTCACCTACACTATCCGCTTTCAAATCAAGCCCTCACAGGCAGCAATTGAAACATATATTCGAAATGGCGGTCAGTACAATCAGGGCGAGATCGGAGAAACGAACACCGGAAGCACCAGCGCTGAACAGCCGGGCTTCTATTCCAATACTACTGCAACCCTTACATATAACGGGGACGGAAACGATCAAAAGATAGACTATTCCAAGCCTGTCATTCAAATTCAAACAACAACAATTCCAGTTGAAAAAATCTGGATGGATCAGGGCAACACAGTACATCGCAGTGATTCTATTACGGCGGAACTGTATTACAAGGGATCCGAAAGCCCTTACGGAAGCGTCACTTTGAATAAAGCAAATGGCTGGAAAAATAAGTTTACCAATATTCCGGTAGGCTCTGAGATGAATTTCTCTGTGCAAGAAATACTGAATGAAAACCAATCCGCTTATTACACCTCAAAAGTTACAGGCGATGGAAAAGATGGCTTCACCATCACCAACACGCTGAAGGTTGCCTCCTTCACGATCCAAAAGGTTGATGAAAACACAAAATCCCCGCTTGATGGTGCACGTTTTGAGCTGCGTGAGGCAGTAGTAAATGGTGATACATGGAGCGATCAAGAGAACGGGAAGATCTATCATCCCAACGGTGGTGAGAACTTCCTCACCGGCACAGATGGCAAAGCGACCTTCAACGATATCCCCTTTGGCAACTACTTACTTTATGAAACCAAGGCCCCGGCTGGCTACAAGCTCCCCAAAGACCCTGTTCGAGTAACGGTCGAAGCCGGCATGGTAACCCTTATGAACGTTAGCGGCGAAACAATAGGCACAGTCACGCCGCCGACGGAAGGCGAATCCACAAGCCAGCCAGACGTTACCATTCCAAATAAGGAAAACGACAAATTGCCCGTCGCGGGTGGCGCGGGTACCCTCTGGTTCACCGGCGGCGGACTCGCACTCGCCGGCGCGGCAGCCCTGCTATATTTCAAACAGCGCCGTAATAAGGAGGAGGAATAACCCGGAACAGGGAATGAAGCGGTGAAAGGGGGAATCGCTTCAGAATTGACGAACCCGGGCGGCGGCCCTCCGGCTATCCGGGCCGTGGAAAACACAGAAAACGAAGTTGAAAGGAGTTCCATTATGAAAAAACATTCATGGAAGAAAATTGGCTGCCTGTTCCTCGCCATGCTGATGATGGCGACGATGCTGGCGACCGGCGTGGTGGCGGCAGATACGAGTCCCATTCTCAATCCGGACGCTCCTGTCTCGCTCACTCTGCACAAACGGGACATCACCGCCCCAATAGGTGAGGCAGATACCTATGGCTATAATAACGGTTTGGGAATGGACACCCCCTACGGCAATGGCTTGCAGGGTGTAGAATTTACGGTGTATAAGGTAGATAGTAACACTGAATCTATCGATATCCCGCAGAATCCGGCGGAAGGTACTGTCTTCACTGGCACAACCGATGCGGATGGTCTTCTTACGTTTTCGACGGCGACCAATGCAACCTTTACACAGGGCCGTTATCTCGTCGTGGAAACGAATCATCCGGACAAGGTCACACTTTCTGCCCAGCCTTTCCTGGTGGACGTGCCCATGACAAACCCAGCGGGTAACGGCTGGATTTATAACGTTCATATCTATGTTAAAAATGAAACTTACTTAGGTTCCGTACAGTTGACAAAGAAGGATGCAACCAGTCAAGATCCGCTTGACGGCGCGATCTTCAAGCTGGAGCGGCAGACGAAGGACGGTAATTGGGAACTCGTTGTGGACAACCTTACTGCAACCAATGGTATCCTGACATATGATAATCTTATTGAAGGCCAATATCGGTTTATCGAAACCCAAGCTCCCGATGGATACTCCCTGAATACGCGTCCGATTGCGTTCACCATCAGCAAAGCGAATGGGGAGAATCCGGTGACTGTCTCCATGGATAATGATCGGAACATGGATCATCCCGATGTCACAGCGATCGAAAAACAAGTCGCTTCTGCTAACGAAGGCCGCGTGGTGGAATGGGAATTTACAGCCTATGTCCCGACGGATATTGATTTGTACAACACCTATTATTTGACCGATACGCTTCAGGATGATCGTATGAGCTTTAACCAAGGCTCCGTTAAGGTCTTCAACAATGATGATAAACTTGATCCTAATGATGATTACACGGTTACGTTCGAGGGCCGGACGATGACGATCAACTTTACAAACCATAAAGCTCTGCAGAGTGGTAATGTAAAGGTCACCTTCTCTACGACAAACGCTGATACCGCGACCGGCAAATTCACCAACACGGCTTACGTTCACTATCAGGCAGAGGAGGATACTACTGAATCTGTTAAACAGGCGCAAGCGTCCACCAACATTTATGCGATCGACGTTAATAAGCATGTAGCTATGAGTGAGAGAAAGCTTTCAGGCGCCAAATTTGCCCTATATCTTTCGAAAGAGAATGCGGAGAATAACACAAACGCACTTGCAACCGATATCACCATTGATAACGGTTCTTTAGAGAAAGCATTCGCTGGCCTGAACGGCGGCACCTATTATTTGGTCGAGACAAAAGCTCCGGAGGGATATAAGCTTGCATCCGGCGTTCTGACGATCGTACTGACCACTAATATTACAGAAGAGAATTCCTTCACTTATGTAGCAGACGTCGCAAATAGTACCGTTGTCTCCCTCCCGATCACCGGCGGCATCGGCACGCTGATCTTCACCTTCAGCGGTATCGCTCTGATGGGCGTGGCCGTGCTCCTGTACATCCGCTCCCGCAGGAAGAGCTCCGCACAGGCATAAAGGTCTGAGAGATCATACCCTTCCCACAGGAAATAAATGCGACTAGCACAAACATAGGCCCAATCAAAAAGGCTGCCGCGCACATGCTCGCGGCAGCCTTTCCCAAAAGCTGTCTGTTCACGCTGTTTTCCCATCGCCATACCGGGCGCAGCGCTGCTGCCCCTGCATGTGGATTGAAAGAAATGCTAAGATAAATTGCCTTCCGGCAGGCTCAGCCGCTCCCGGATGGGGGCGTGGATTGAAATTTTGTCGTTATGATAGATCCGCGGCAGGCAATGCAAACCACCGGAGGGCATTGCCACCTGTGGCCGAGGCGCCCTTCCGGCGGCGCCGTACCGGACGCCCCACGGGCATCCGGCATACGTGGATTGAAATAAAATCATTGATCATATCTCCGGCATTCCGTATGCCTCCTGCGGGGAAAGCTTCCCGTCCGGAAGGGCTGCTGTTAGCTTTCCCCGCAGGTGCACAAACCATTCCAATACCAATCCGAAACAAAACGCAAAGGGCGGACGCGCATGAAAAAACGGAAAAACATCATTCTCCTGCTCCTTTTCCTGATCGGGCTCGGGCTGATCCTCTACCCCACCGTCAGCAGTTGGATCCAGGATTGGAATCACAGCAAGGCCATCAATGATTACCGCAAGCAGATCGAGGCGGAGAATGCCGCGCAACTCGAGCAAAAAAAAGAGGAAGCACGGGCCTATAACGGCCGCCTGTCCGCAGCAGACCCGCCAAAAGAAAACGTCTCCGGCACGCAGGATTCCGCAGTGGGGTACTACGATCTGCTCTCCTTCCAGAGCGTGATGGGGTATCTGGAGATTCCGGAAATCGGTGTTAACCTCCCCATCTACCACGGCACCAGCGATCTGGTTTTGGAGATGGGCGTGGGTCATCTGGAGAGCTCCTCCCTGCCCATAGGCGGCGAAGGCACGCATGCGGTGCTGATGGGGCACCGCGGCCTGCCCTCCTCCACCCTTTTCAACAAGCTGCCAAAGCTCAAGGAGGGCTCCCGGTTTTATCTCCACATGCTCGATGAGACACTCGCCTATGAGGTCGACCAGATCAAGGTGATCGAGCCGGATAATCTGGCGGATTTGCAGATCGTCCCCGGCAAGGATTACGTTACGCTGATGACCTGCACCCCGTATATGATCAATTCGCACCGGCTGATCGTACGCGGCCATCGAATTGCCACACCCCCGCCGGGCGAAGAGGCTGCACCTGCCGCTGCCGTTCAGGTGCAGCCACAGGCAGAGCAAGCCGTCTGGCCGTGGATTCTGGCCGCCATTGCCGCCGCATGCCTGCTCGCCCTCTGCATCATCCTGCTTGCGAAAAAGAAGCGAAGGAAGGGGCCGCGCGCATGACAGCATCTCGAAAAAAGCGGCTGCGCAACGCTGCAATCCTGCTCTTTCTATTGGGGCTTATGCTTGCATGCTACCCGGTTTTGAGCAATTGGGGGCGCAACGCATTGCAATCGATTGACAGCAGGCATTACGGTGAGGCGCAGTCGCAGGCGGATCCCTCCGGGCAGGCAGCGCTGGAGGAACTCTACCGGGAAATGCAGCGGTATAACGAGCAGCTGTTTCGGGAGGGGCAAAAGCTGACCGATCCCTTTGCTTATGAGCAGCCAAGCTTTGATCTGACGCAATTCGGACTGCCCGATAATATTGTGGGTTATCTCTCCATCCCGAAGCTTGGCATCCAATTGCCCGTTTATCTGGGTGCGAGCCGTGAAAATCTGCGCAAAGGGGCCGTCCATCTTTCGCAAACCTCCCTGCCCATCGGCGGGATAAATACCAACGCTGTAATCGCCGCGCACCGCGGCATAGCGTCGCAGGAGATGTTCCGCCATATCGAACGGCTGGAACAGGGAGACCTTGTCCTCCTCTCCAATTTCCGGGAGGAATTGCGCTATCAGGTAACGGAGATCGAGATCATCGCGCCGGATGAGATTCAGAAAGTGCTCATCCAACCGGGGCGGGATTTGCTCACGCTTGTCACCTGCCATCCTTACCCGACCACACGGCAGCGGTATGTGGTTTATTGCGAGCGCGTATCGGACGATGCCTAAAAGGAAAAACCGCTTTTACCCTGTTCTATGGCAAAAGCGGTTTTTTATCATTAGGAAGGCAGCACGCTAAAAACGGTAGGCAGTGCGACACAAAATGGCCGCTATTCCGGATTGCGTTTTCTCTTTTTATCTTGAACAAAGCCGCAAAGGGCCGCCCCCAATTGGGACGGCCCTTTGCGTATTATTTCGCTTTTCTCAAAACGGGTGATTACTGCAGGTTTGCTTTTAATGTGGCAAGCTCATCTGCGAGCACTTTCGGCAGCTTATCGCCGAATTTCGCATAGAATTCGGAAATACCCTGCGCTTCCTCGTTCCAGAGGCTCTTGTCAACGTCCAGCATGCTCTTCAGAGAATCAATGGATACCTCGCCCTCAAGGCCTTCAATGTTGATATCCTTCGGATCCGGGACATAGCCGATCGGCGTTTCGACCGCGTCGACCTTGCCCTCGCAGCGCTTGAGGATCCACTCGAGCACGCGCAGATTGTCGCCGAAGCCCGGCCACATGAAGTTGCCCTCGTCATCCTTGCGGAACCAGTTGACATTGAAGATCTTCGGCGCCTTGTCGGCATCGAGCGTCTTGCCGATGTCGATCCAATGCTGCCAGTAGTCGGCCATGTTGTAGCCGCAGAAGGGCAGCATTGCCATCGGGTCGCGGCGGACAACGCCTACTGCGCCGGCGGCTGCAGCAGTCGTCTCGGACGCCATGATGGAGCCTACGAACACACCGTGGTTCCAATCGCGGGATTGATACACCAGCGGAGCGAGCTTCGCGCGGCGGCCGCCGAAGACGAATGCCGAAATCGGCACACCCTGCGGATTTTCAAACTCGGGGCTGATGCACGGGCAGTTGACAGCGGGAGCGGTGAAGCGGCTGTTGGGATGCGCGCCCTTGACGTCGGACGTCTGGCCGTTCCAGGGGTTGCCCTTCCAGTCGACGGCGTTCGCCGGCGGATTCTTGTCGAGGCCTTCCCACCAGACGGTGTTGTCATCGAGGTTATGCACAACGTTGGTAAAGATCGTGCCCTTCTTCGTGGAAGCGAGCGCGTTGGGGTTGGATTTATCATTGGTGCCGGGCGCCACGCCGAAGAAGCCGTTCTCCGGGTTGATGGCATACAGGCGGCCATCCGGGCCCTTGCGGATCCAGGAGATATCGTCGCCCACGCACCAGACCTTGTAGCCCTTCTTCTTGTACCCCTCCGGCGGGATGAGCATGGCAAGATTCGTCTTGCCGCATGCGGATGGGAATGCAGCGCAGATATATTTCACTTCGCCCTGCGGGTTCTCGATGCCGAGGATGAGCATATGCTCCGCCTGCCAGCCCTCGTTTTTGCCGAGATAGGAGGCGATACGAAGCGCAAAGCACTTCTTGCCCAGCAGTACGTTTCCGCCGTAACCGGAGTTGACGGAGATGATCGTGTTATCCTCCGGGAACTGGCAGATATAGCGCTTCTCTTCATCGATCTGGCACTTGCAGTGCAGGCCGCGCACCCAGTCGTCGCTGTCGCCGAGCGAGTCCAGAACGTTCTTGCCCACGCGGGTCATGATGGACATGTTGAGCACGACATAGATGGAGTCGGTCAGCTCGATGCCGATCTTGGAGAACGGGGAGCCGACAGGGCCCATCGAATAGGGGATCACATACATCGTGCGGCCCTTGTAGCTGTCACGCGCGATGTCATAGAGCATTTTATAGGCTTTCTCCGGATCCATCCAGTTGTTGGTCGGGCCGGCGTCTTCCTCTTTCTTCGAGCAGATCAGCGTGCGGGCTTCCACACGGGCAACGTCGTTGACGGCGGTGCGGTGCAGGTAGCAGCCCGGAAGCTTCTCCTGATTGAGCTTGATCATTTCGCCCGTCGAGCATGCTTCGGCGCGCAAGGCGTCGATCTGCTCCTGAGAACCATCAATCCAGACGATTTTGTCGGGCTTTACCAGATTGACCTTATCTTCAATCCAGCTAAGGACACTTTTGTTGGTAGTAAGTGCGTCCATCCTATAAACTCCTTTCACTTCTTCGGGTAAAACAGCGAGTGAATCCCGCTGTTATTTGGCTACTGTTCGTTATTATACACGCTCAGATGTGAACAATCAATCGTTAAAATGTTAAATCTTTGTCATAAGGGGCCAAATTATTCCGTGGAAATGAATAACTTCGACAGAAATCTTGCAAAATCAGGCGTAAAAATGCCGATTTCAGGCCTCAATCGGCATTGTCGCGCAAGCGTTCAAATCCATTTGCGCCACATTGCCCGCCTTCAGCTCATAATATCCCTGCGCGCCAACCATAGCCGCATTATCCCCGCAAAGAGCGATTTCCGGCATAAAAAGCTGCCAGCTATGCCGTTTGCACAGGCGCGCCATTCGCTCGCGCAGCACGGAATTTGCCGACACACCGCCCGCGAGTACGATTTTTTGATGGCCACGCTCCATAGCCGCCTTTTCCGTATTGTCGCACAGGCAGTCGACCACAGCGGAAAGGAAGCTTGCGCCAAGGTCTTTGACCGGCAGCGTCTCCCCCTTCTGCGACGCATTGTGAATCAGATTGACGACCGCCGTCTTCAGGCCGGAGAAGCTGAAATCGAAGGGGCTGCCGTCCACACGCGGATGCGGAAAGCGATAAGCGTGCGCATCGCCGCCCTTTGCTATACGGTCGAGATTGAGCCCCCCCGGATACGGAAGGCCCATGGCGCGCGCCGCCTTGTCGAGCGCCTCCCCCGCCGCGTCGTCCCGCGTGCGGCCTACGACGGAAAAGCGAGTGTAATCGAGCACTTCGACAAGATGGCTGTGCCCGCCGGATACGACGAGGCAGAGAAACGGCGGTTCCAGTTCCTTATATGTCAGATAATTGGCCGCGATGTGCGAGCGCAGATGATGCACCGGTATAAGCGGCAGACCGCTTGAAAGGGAGAGCCCCTTTGCAAAATTGACTCCCACCAGCAGTGCGCCGATGAGCCCCGGCGCATAGGTCACAGCGATCCCGTCAAGCTTTGAAAGCGATGCATCCGCATGTTCGAGCGCCTGGCGAACGACGCCCGTAATCGCCTCCGCGTGCATGCGGGAGGCGATCTCCGGCACAACGCCGCCGAAGCGGATATGCTCCTGCACCTGAGAAGCGACAACATTGGAAAGAACCTTTCTTCCATCCTCCACCACGGCGGCGGCCGTTTCGTCGCAGGAGGATTCGATGGCTAGCAGTTTCATAAACAACCTTCTTTATTTTTGTTCATCGTGATTATTTCACCCGAAACGTTTTCGGAGCAAACCGGTATACAAGAATCAGCGCCACAGCGATATAGGCGGCTGTGAAGCCCAGTACGATGAGCGTAAAGCCCATGCTGCCCGTGCGGATCTCCATACAGATGAAGCACAGGATGTAAACCGCCATATTTAGAATCCGGTAAAACGGGTTTTTAACATTCAACTCCGTTGTAAATGGCTGGAATACATAGTAGAGGAACAGGTGATGCACTGTAAAAAAGATGGAAAGCAGCAAAATCGTAGCCGTAAACATCGCCATATCAGGCGTTGCCCATGGAGCGCCCGCCGCCGCGCAGAACAGGGCGACCGCCGCGCTCAGCGCAAGGCCGATGATAAAATCATAAAGCCCCACGCGCAGCAGTCGGAAACGGAAATTCTTCAGGATCACCTTTGGATGGCGGTAAAAGCCATAGTGCAGCAGGCTCATATCGCAGTTATAGAACATTGCGCGGCACGCCTTGTCCCCCACGGACATAAAATACATGATAAAAACGAAAAACGGCAAAAAGGTCACAATCTGCCCCGCGGCCTGCTGTGCTTTTGCCGGGTCGAGGACCGCGAAGAGAAGCCCACCCAGGAATACGGCAAGGATGATCAGCAGCCGGATTTTGACGGGCTTTACCAGCTGGCGGCGGTGGCGTGCGAAGAACAGGGCGTTGAGATAGGCATAGCCCTGCAGATGTGCATAACGTCCGGCCTCCCTTTCATCCGCCTCCAGGTCCTCCTCCTTGACCGCCACGTCTGCAAACGTGCTCGATTTGCTCTCCTGCATCATGGAGGAGAGCAGGAATTTCTGATCAACGCTGCGCAGGAATGCCGTTTCATAGCCTTTATAACCCCAAATCACATAATAAAAGCTCGTTGCGCCGATGAGGAGCATCACGATAATCCCCGGGATGCTGAACAAAATGCGCATCGTGGGCAATTCCACCCGTAGCAGAATCGGCAGGTAAGCGCCTAAAAGAGATAGACCGATCAGCAGCCAGACGAGCCCTACCTTGCGCGAAAGTACAATCTCTTTTTTCCCATAATACCAGACTTGTATCGCCTCACCCAGAAAGCGGAAGGAAAACAGCATGACAAAGCTGCCCAGCGCCTGCCAAATGCTCCCGCCCGCAAGCAGGAACGCGCCGATCAACCCCGGCAGGAAATAGAGGAAAAACGGAACATACCGCATGAACAGATCCGCGTATACATAACGCTTGGGCGGCATTTTCATATATTTGAGCGCAATAAACTTCTGCCGCGTTACGGCAAACACCGCGCTGTCCTGCATCGGGCCCATCACACAGCTGAGGAAAAACAGAATGTTCACCAGATGGGAAGGTGCCTGCGAGGGTTCCAGCATCCCCTTTTTCACGGCAAGCATCAGCGGAAGCCCTGCCGCCAGGAGCAGATAGATGACTTTCCCAATCAGCTTCATGAGTTGCCCGAGCACCGTTGTCAGCACGGCGAGAAATTTTTTGAGTGTCTCGTTCATATAGACCCGGTCCGGGATGTGCTTTCCGATCAGCCAGAGACGCTTGAGATAGTAAAGAAAGGTATTGGCGCCGACGGTCGCCTTGATTTGCAGGATCGTTTTGAGCGTCTTATTCATGGGCGTCTTCATCCTTTAATTTCTCAATAATCTGCGCCTCAAAATCCTGGCTTCTCAGCATATCGTGATCGAGCTGCTCGAGCGTGCCGTCGCTGAGGATCACGATCTCGTCGCACAGGTCGGTGGCGAGCTGCAGGATATGGGTGGAAAAGATGATGATATGTTCTGCACTGATCTCTCGGATCAGTTGTTTAATCTCCAACGCGACAACCACGTCAAAGGAGGTCAGCGGCTCATCCAGCAGGATGATCGGCGGGCGCGCGATCATGAAGCAGAGCATCTGCACCTTGTTTTTCATGCCATGGGAATAGCCCTTGATCAGCCGGTCGCGATCCTCTTTTTCGATCTTGACCAAGTCGAAATAATCATCGATCGTCTGATCCGAGCGGATTTTATCGCGGTTGATCTCCATAAAGAACTTCAGAAATTCGCGCCCCGTCAGAAAATCCGGCAGGATCGGCGTGGAGAAAACATAGCCGATATCCTCCGGGGTCAACTCCCGCAACGTGCCGGATGCATCCCGCAATTGGGCCGTGCCTGCGTCCATCGTAATTTCGTTGCTCAGGCAATTAAAAAGTGTCGTCTTTCCCGCGCCGTTACGGCCCAGCAGACCGTAAATCTTCCCCTGTTCAAAGGGAAAGGAGATATCCCGCAGGACCTGCTTGTCTCCAAATTTTTTCTGAATTCCGCTGAGAATCAGCTCCATTGCCATCCTATCATCTCTTTTCACAAGTATTTTGTCAGCAGGAGGGCATCCTCCCGCGGTTTGTTGTAATAATTGGGCCGAGCTCCCACTTCCTGATAGCCTTTGCCGCGATAGAGCCGAATCGCCGGCATATTGGAAACCCGCACCTCCAGGGTCAGGAAAGACGCGCCATGCGCACGCGCATAGTCTTCGAGCGCATCCAGCAGCGCGCCTGCTATCCCCTGCCGCCGGTATGCCGGAAAAACGGCGATATTGTCGATATAGCATTCATCCAGAATGCAGTGCATACCCGCATAGCCTGCCACCTTGTTTTCGCACAAAGCAACGAAAAACACAGCCGTATCGTTTGCCAGCTCTGCGCGCAATGCTTCCTCCGGCCGCGGGGAGGAGAAACAAACGGCTTCCAGCCGCGCGATCTCTAAAATATGTTCTTCCCGCAGCGGGGCAATGGTACAATTCTTCATCGCATTACAGCCTGTCCCGGATGAAAAGCCAAAGGTCCTGAAAGCCGTCGAACGCTTGATCGACACTGCGGCGGCAGGCCCATACGTCGCCCGTGGATAAATCCTTCCCGCTCTCCTGCAGATAGACTCGCTCCGGCGGCGCAAGCCTTAAAAGCGTTTCATAGTCCGCATGGTTGAGCGCGACCAGCAGGCCCGCCTGCCCGATGAGCTCATCCGATAACGGCCGGGCACAGTGGCCGGAGAGCTCCAGCGCGAACTCCCGCGCGGCCTGTATCGCCACCGGATTGGCCCGCTCCCCTTCCATTGCCGACAGCCCGGCGCTGAACGCCCTGAGCCCGGGAAGCCTCCATCTTGCTGCCATCCGGTTGCAGACCGCTGCGGCGATGGCGCTGTGCATGGTATTTGTCTGCCCGACATAGACAATCGGCCCCATCCTCACCCTTCCTTCCATCATCAAAATCAAGCTCGTTCCCATCGCATTCCATATTTCATCTCATCGGCATCCGGTTCCACCTGTTTTTCAACAAGTTCAAAGCCTTCCCGCCATTAAAATCGCACATTTTTACATCGGACAGAGGTATGAGCGCATCGTAGAGCTATTTTTCTTTACGGATGGCCATTGCTGATCCCCCTCAGGCTGATCCCCCTCAGGCTGATCGCCAGGCAAGCGCATCAACCCTTTGCATCATACCAGGTTTTGCCCTGATGCACGTCCGCCTTCAGCCGCACACGCATTTCGCATGCGCCTTCCATCTCCTCGTCAAGAATCTGTGCGGCGCGCTCCGCTTCCGCCTCAGGCGCTTCCACGATCAGCTCATCGTGCACCTGCATGATCAGGCGGGCTTTCAGATTTTCCCTGCGCAGCCGCTCATCCACCTTGACCATGGCGATCTTGATGATATCGGCCGCCGTGCCCTGGATCGGCATATTGCGTGCCACCCGCTCGCCGAAGGCCCTCAGGTTGGCGTTGGAGGCCGTCAGCTCCGGCAGGTAGCGCCTGCGGCCAAAGAGCGTGGAGACATAGCCCTGCTCCTTTGCCTCTCTCACGACGCGCTCCATATACTTCTGCACGCCCGCATAGTGGGCAAGATACCCCTTGATATACTGGTCGGCTTCCTTGCGCGTGACCCCGATATCCTTTGCGAGCGAAAATGCGCTGATGCCGTAGACGATTCCAAAATTGACCGCCTTCGCCCGGCTGCGCATGAGCGGCGTGACCATTTCAGGCGGCATATTAAAGACCTGAGAGGCTGTGATTGTGTGGATATCCGCCTCACTGTTGAAGGCCTCGATCATCGCCGGATCGTCCGCCATATGGGCGAGCACGCGCAGCTCAATCTGCGAATAGTCCGCGTCGACGAGGACACAGCCCTCCTTCGCGCGGAAAAAGCGACGCATCTCGCGGCCTAGATCCTGGCGCACCGGAATATTCTGGAGGTTGGGCTCCGTGGAGGAAATGCGGCCCGTGCGCGTCTCGGTCTGGTTGAGCGTGGAATGAATGCGCCCGTCCGGGGTGATTTCCTTGATCAAGCCCTCGCAATAGGTCGATTTCAGCTTTGCAAGCGTCCGGTATTCGAGGATACGTTCCACCACGGGATGCTCGTCCGCAAGCGATTCGAGCACCTCCGCGTTGGTGGAATAGCCGCTTTTCGTCTTCTTACGCGCAGGGAGCCCTAATTTATCAAATAGAGCCTCTCCGAGCTGCTTGGGCGAGTTGAGGTTGAACTCATAGCCGACGGCGTTGTAGATTTCCCCCACGATATTGTCAATGCGGCCGGAAAGCATTTCACCAAATTGCCCGATCCCGCCACGGTCGACCTCAAAGCCCACCTGCTCCATGCCCGCAAGCACACGCGCGAGCGGAATTTCCACTTCATGCAGGAGCTTTTCCTGGCCGTTTTCCGCAATCAAAAGCAGGAGCTTCTCGCACAGGCGCGGCAGAACCGCCGCCCGCTGGGCCGCTTCCCGCTCTTCCTCCGGTACCTGCCCGCAGAGCGGCACCGGCACGCCGTATTCCTGCGCAAGGCGCAGCACGTCGTAGCCTGAGGCGGAGGGATTGAGCAAATAGCCCGCCAGCATCGTATCCATCTTAACAGCTTCCAGCGCGGTGCCCAGCTTCTCTGCAACCGCATAGAGTGGCTTGGTATCATGCGTATATTTTAGAATACAATCATCTGCAAAAAACGCTTTTATAAAATCCGCAAAGCCCTCGTCCTGCGCGGTCAGCACGGTCACGACGCCCGGCTCTGAAACGGAAATCCCGCTGATTGTGCCGCCCTGAATAGAAGTGAGAAAATAAGCCTTTCCGGCTTCCCGCAGCCGTACAAGCAGCGCCTGTCCATCCGCCTGCACGCCGGAAACCAGCCGGATTTCTTCCAGTTTTGCCGCTTTCTCCTCTGCCGCCACAGGCGCAGCATTCGGATCAAGCCCGAACCGCTGAGCCATGCGGAACATCTCAAGGCGAGCGAGCAGCCGCATCGCCGCCGCATCGTCCGGACGGCCGGGTGCATAATGCGTCAAGTCGCAGTCCACCGGCGCTTCGCGGCAGACCGTGCCGAGTGTCCGGCTCAGGAAGGCCATCTCTCTATCCTTTTCGAGCTTCGCCCGCACGCCGGGCTTGATATTGATCGTTTCCAAATTTTCATAGATTTCATCGAGCGAGTGGAAGCGCTGGACAAGGTCCATCGCCGTTTTCTGCCCGATCCCTGCCACGCCAGGGATATTATCCGATGAGTCGCCCATGAGCGCTTTGATATCAATGAGCTGATGTGGCTCCACGCCGTATTCCGCGCGGATCGCCGCTTCGTCGTATTCCGTCGTAACGGGCTTGCCCATCTTTGTGGCCGCAAGCAGGACATGCACGCGCTCTCCTACGAGCTGCAGGGAGTCGCGGTCACCGGTGGCCAGATAGCACACATCCCCTTCCTCACACTGTGCAGAGAGCGTACCCAGAATATCGTCCGCCTCATAGCCTTCGCATTCGACCATGCGGAGCCCGAGGGATCCGAGCAGCTCCTTGAGAACCGGCAGCTGCTCCGCGAGCTCCGGTGGCATTCCCTTGCGCTGGGCCTTATAGCCGCTGTACATTTGGTGGCGAAAGGTCGGCGCTTTTAGATCAAACGCGACGGCCACCGCATCCGGCGTGCAGAGTTCCTTCAGGCGCAGATAGATATTGAGAAAGCCGTAAATACCATTGGTGAAATGCCCGTCCTTGGTGGTGAGCAGCTTGATGCCGTAGAAGGCGCGGTTCAAAATGCTGTTGCCGTCGATGACTAAAAGCTTCATGTGAATCTCCTTTACCGGAAGTCGTTTCCTCTGAAAAATGCATCTTAGATAGATATAGTATACCATAAATCATACAGGATGCAAAAAGTTTCAATCGCCTATCTCATTTCAATCAACAAGGAAGGCCTCCTGAATTTTGTTCAGAGGCCTCAGTGTGTCGATAACGTCTAAGAGAAGAAAAAAGTGGACAAAAAAGCATGGTTTCTGATCGTTTTCGTAACCGGCATCTTTATACGCCGCTGGGTGCTGTCGGGAGGCCGAGGCAGCGCCCGCAGCAACTCTTCTGCGTGGCTCGTGAGGGGATTTTTTCATCGCGTTTCGCGCGGTGAAAAAACGG
>ERZ781272.452-NODE-452-length-29434-cov-10.587052_pt1 | contig 29434 bp, 30 predicted proteins | sample MGYA00375850_ERZ781272 | MGnify/ENA primary metagenome ERZ781272 (study PRJEB29790, sample SAMN06051246) | human gut metagenome | host: Homo sapiens | place: USA: Cincinnati, Ohio | collected 2013-06-21 | study: EMG produced TPA metagenomics assembly of the Gut...
ATTCCATCGTCTACACCTATGTGGACGAGAACGGCGAGACCAAGCAGAAGTGGGAGACCCGCTCCAGCTATCAGGACGCACTGAAACGCAAGGCGGAAGTGGAGAATCAGAAAACCACCCGGTCTTTTCTCCCGCCCAGCAATCAAAGTATCTCGGAGTTCCTGCTGGACTTCGTCTCCCTCTACGGCGAAAAGCGGTGGGGCGTTTCCATGTATGACAGCCAAAACTCCCTGATCGCTAACTACATCAACCCCATCATCGGGGATATGAAAGTGCAGGACATCACGCCCCGAGTGGTGGACAAGTACATCCAGACCTTGCAGAAAACCCCTGCGGTGAACACCAAGAACCACCATGCCAAAACGGAGTTCGTGACCAACGCCACCATTGACAAGATCATCAAGCTCCTCCGCTGCGCCTTCAAGCAGGCGGTTCGGTGGGAGCTGGTCCCTAAGAATCCCTTCGACAATGTGATCCTGCCGAAAGTGGAACATAAAAAGCGGGACATCTGGACCGCCGATATGATCCGCACCGCCCTGGATCAGTGTACGGACGGGAAACTCTATGTGGCGATGAATCTGGCCTTTGCCTGTTCCATGCGCATGGGTGAGATTATGGGGCTGACCTGGAGCAATGTCCACATCTCCGACGAGGACATCGCCGCTGACAACGCCTATGTCTACATCGACAAGGAGCTGGCGCGAGCCTCCAAGCGGGCCATTGAAATGCTGGGGCATAGGGATGTCTACTATGTGTTCCCACCCTTGTTTGCCAACACCAGCACCCGGATTATCCTGAAGAAGCCCAAGACCGATTCCAGCATCCGCAAGGTGTGGCTGCCCAAGACTCTGGCCTACATTCTGCTGGAATGGAAGAAGTCTCAGGACGAACTGAAAGAGATGCTCCGGGACGAGTATCAGGACTACGACCTGGTGGTGGCGCTGCCCAACGGGCGACCCTGTGAGGACCGGGTGCTCCTGAAGGAGTTTGAAAAGCTGCGGGAGAAGGCTGGACTCCCGAAAGTGGTCTTTCACTCTCTCCGCCATTCCAGCACCACTTACAAGCTGAAACTCAACCACGGCGACCTGAAGGCCACCCAGGGCGATACGGGCCACGCCCAGATCGACATGATCACCAGCGTGTATGCCCACATTCTGGACGAGGACCGCAAGGTGAACGCCTAGAAGTTTGAGGACGCCTTTTACGCCAGCGCCAATCCTGACCTGCGGACGGTGCGCCCTCCGGCAAAGACCAGGGGGCCGAAGGAGCCGGAGAGTGTGTCGCTGGACCTGGAGGCCCTGATGGAACAGCTCCGCAAGTCGCCGGAACTTGCCAACACACTGGCCGCGCTGCTGGCGTCGGCCCCATCCGGAAAATAGGTCGGAAAAATCGTGTTAGCAAATCCGCGATTTCCATTAGCAAACCCGGAAAAAATGTTCGAAGCCAATTAGCAGGGATACAGCGTGAAATGTATAAAGTCGTTCCGGCAGAGCGGCAAGGCTGTTCAAAAGAAACGACAACAAAAAACCGCTGTAAACCACGAAAAAACGGCTTACAGCGGTCATTTTTGGCACCCCCGGCGAGACTCGAACTCACTACATTCCGCTTAGGAGGCGGACCCTCTATCCTGGTGAGGTACGGGGGCATATACAGAAATGATTCAGTTATACAGGGCTCTGGGATTCGAACGGTTCGATTTTTAGGAGGGGTATGCTCTATCCTATTGAGCTACTGGCGCATATGGACAACTGCCCGGATATTGTAACCCAAATCCGGGCGGCTGTCAACGCCGCATCCCGTCAAAAAGTGCCCAGCCCATCGGCCACCAGGCCCTTTTCCTTTTTACAACGCGTCCCCCACAGCTCGGGGCGCCGGGGCCTTGGGCGCCGCCTCGTCGGGGATCTCCACGTCCTCCTGCTCCGCCCTCCAGAAGGTTACCCCGGACGGAGTCCCGGTCAGCCCCCGACTGGCGGGGTCCATCTGATTGAGCCGCTCCGCCGCGGCTACGCCGCCGATCAGCAACAGCGCCAGCAGACAACTGGCGATGAGCTTTTTCCGTCTGTCGTTCCGGTCTTTTCCCATGATAAGCCCGCCTTTCTCCGTCTCGCCTCCATCTTCTATTATAAATATAGCACGCCACAGTCACATTGTGGTTATATGTTACTGATTAATATAAATATTCTGTTTCTTTTTAATATATGTAACATTCTTTGTTTTGCTCTTTTTTTGACAATCAAAAGAAAAAAGTTGCCTTTTTCCCCCGGACAGGATATAATATGAGGTCGGAAATTTGGAATGACATTGGAATCGCAGTCTATAAGAGGTGCTGAAATTGCAGAACACACACTTAAGAAACATTGCCATCATCGCCCACGTTGACCACGGCAAGACCACTCTGGTGGACGAGATGCTCAAGCAGGGCGGCATTTACCGTGAGAACCAGGCCACCGTGGAACGGGTCATGGACTCCAACGACCTGGAGCGGGAGCGGGGCATCACCATCCTGGCCAAGAACACCGCCGTCCACTATAAGGATGTGAAGATTAACATCGTGGATACCCCGGGCCACGCCGACTTCGGCGGCGAGGTGGAGCGTATCCTGAAGATGGTCAACGGCGTCATCCTGCTGGTGGATGCCGCCGAGGGCCCCATGCCCCAGACCCGCTTCGTGCTGTCCAAGGCTCTGGAACTGGGCCACCGGGTCATCGTGGTCATCAACAAGATCGACCGCCCCGACCAGCGCATCCACGAGGTCTGCGACGAGGTGTTGGAGCTGTTGATGGACCTGAACGCCACCGAAGAGCAGTTTGATTCCCCCACGCTGTTCTGCTCGGGCCGCCAGGGCACAGCCTCTTACTCTCCGGAGGTGGCCGGCACCGATCTGGCCCCTCTCTTCGACACCATCCTGGACTATATCCCCGGCCCCGAGGCCGACGAGGATGCCCCCTTCCAGATGCTGGTCTCCTCCATCGACTACAATGAGTTTGTGGGCCGCATTGCCGTCGGCCGCATCGAGCGGGGCACCATCAAGCAGAATCAGGAGATCGCGGTGTGTAACTTCCACACCCCGGACGACGCCCCCCAAAAGGCCAAGGCCGTCTCCCTGTACCAGTTCGACGGACTGGGCAAGGTCCCGGTGACCGAGGCCACCGCCGGCAACATCATCGCCATGAGCGGCATTGGAGACATCACCATCGGCGACACCATCTGCGCCCCCGACGCGGTGGAGCCTATCGAGTTCGTCAAGATCTCCGCCCCTACCATCGAGATGACCTTCTCGGTGAACGACTCCCCCTTTGCCGGCCGGGAGGGCAAATTCGTCACCTCCCGCCAGCTTCGGGAGCGGCTGTTCCGTGAGACGCTGAAGGACGTGTCCCTCCGGGTCACCGAGACCGCCAACACCGACTCCTTCAACGTGGCCGGCCGGGGCGAAATGTCCCTGTCCATCCTCATCGAGACCATGCGCCGGGAGGGCTACGAATTCCAGGTCTCCCCCCCGCGGGTGCTCTATCAGGAGATCGACGGCCAGAAGTGCGAGCCCATCGAGCGGCTGGTGGTGGACGTGCCCGCCGAGGCCGTGGGCTCGGTCATCGAGAAGATCGGCGCCCGGAAGGGTGAGATGGCCGAGATGACCCCCGTGGGCAACCGGATGAAGGTGGAGTTTCTGGTCCCCGCCCGGGGCCTGTTCGGCTACCGCAATGAGTTTTTGACCGACACCAAGGGCGAGGGCATCATGGCCTCGGTCTTTGAGTGCTACGCCCCCTTCAAGGGGGAGGTGACCCGGCGGAATACCGGCAGCCTGGTGGCCTTTGAGACCGGCGAGGCCGTGACCTACGGCCTGTTCAACGCCCAGGAGCGGGGCGCGCTGTTCATCGGCGCGGGCGTGCCCGTCTACGCCGGCATGGTGGTGGGTGAGACCCCCAAGAACGAGGACATCTCGGTCAATGTGTGTAAGAAGAAGCAGCTCACCAACATGCGGGCCTCCGGCTCGGACGAGGCTCTGCGGCTGACACCCGCCCGGCAGATGAGCCTGGAGCAGTGCTTGGAGTTCCTGGCGGACGACGAGCTGCTGGAGGTCACCCCGGAGAACCTGCGGCTGCGCAAGCGGATTCTGGACCACGGCGATCGGATGAAGGCCCTCAAGGGCGGCAAATAAACCAGCAAAAAAACGGCGGGGCCGTGGAGATTCTCCACGGCCCCGCTTTTCTTCCTTTATCTGCGCACAAAGCGGCGCATCCCTCGGTCCACCACCACGTCCAGCCGGCCGGTGTCCCGGAGATATTCCACAAAGCACTGCACGCTGCGGGCATACCGGGCGGCCTTCATCTCACTGTGGGTCAGCAGCTTTTTCCGCTCCACCACGGCGGCCACCAGCTCCCCCAGGGTCAGGGGCGTCCGCAGCAGCTCCAGCATCTCCCCGCCCATCCGGTCCAGCAGGGCCAGATTCCCCGCCGCCACCGAAGCCGGGTCTCGGAACACCGCCCGGTGGGCCGCGATGCAGCAGGCGCAGCCGCCCGCCGCATCCCGCAGCTTTTCCATGCTGGCCCGGGCGACGGCATGGACGTAGTGATAGGGCAGCCGGGCGGTCTCCAGCGCCGGACCGGCCAGCATCAGGTCGGCGGTGTAGCACACTCCGTCCGGAGTGATGGTGCAGATGTGGTCGGGGGTGTGGCCGGGGGCGTGGAGCACCCGGAAGGGGACCCCCAGAAACTCCGCCGTACCGTCCTCCGGCCCCACGGTCTCATCCGCCCGGCACACCATGCCGCCGCAGTCCTCCATCAGGCCCTCCAGGGACAGGGAGGCGTACACCTGCTTGCACATGAGGGGGGTGGAGGCAATGACGGCCTCCCCCTCGGGCAGGCAGATGCGGGTGCCGTAGCGCTCCCGCAGCCACCCGTTGTTCACCGAGTGGTCCCGGTGGGTGTGAGAGCCGAATACGCCCACCGGCGTCAGCCCCGCCCGGTCCAGCGCGGCGGAGAGCGCCTCCCGCTCGCTCTCCAGGCCGCTGTCCAGCAGGATGCAGCGACCGCCCTCCAGGCGGTAGAGGGGGATCAGCTCGGCGGCGGCCAGATACCAGGTGTCGCCTTTGGCCTGTATCAGCTCCATGTGTCCCCGTCCTCCTTTTCGATCCAGGCCGAGCCCACCACGATGTCCTCCTGATAGAAGACCGCAAGCTGCCCCGGCGTGGGGGCCCGGGCAGGGACGGCCAGTTCCAGGGCCACCCCGTCCTTCCAGGGGTGCAGCCGGGCGGGGGTCTCGGTCCGGGAGTGGCGCAGCCGGACCGTCACCTCCATGGGCGCCTCCAGTCCAGGAATGGAGATCCAGTTGGGGTGGGTGCAAAACACCCGCCGGGCCGACAGATCGGACCCATCGGACAGGGTGACGGTGTTGCGCGCCGGGTCGATGTCCGAGACGAAATAGCGGTGGGGGCCGGAGATTCCCAGACCCCGCCCCTGGCCCAGGGTATAGTGGTGGATGCCCTTGTGGCGGCCCAGAACACGGCCCTCCCGGTCCACAAAGTCGCCGGGCGGCGGAGTCTGGGCCCGGGCGTCCAGCCAGGCGGCGTAGTCCCCGCCGGGGATAAAGCAGATCTCCATGCTGTCCGGCTTATGGGCCACGGGCACCCCCCGCTGGGCCGCCAAGGCTCGGACCTGTACTTTTTCATACCCCCCCAAAGGGAACACGGTCCGGCGCAGGATGCTCTGGGTCAGACGTCCCAGCATGTAGGACTGGTCGTTGGCAGGCTGGCCCTTGCGCAGAAGAATGCGGCCCTCGGGCCCCTGGGTCACCCGGGCGTAGTGGCCGGTGGCCACATAGCCGCCCCCCAGCTCCTCGGCCTTCTGCAGCAGAGCGGGGAACTTCACCAGGGGATTGCACCGGGCGCAGGGCAAGGGCGTGCGGCCCGCCAGATAATCCTCCACAAAGGGCTGGCAGACGAAGTGCTCCAATTCCCTGCGGATGTCCTTTTTTTCAAAGGGCAGCCCCAGCCAGTCGGCCATGGCGGCCGCGTCCTCGCCGCCTCCCAGGCCGATATCCAGCCAGAGGCAGTAGACCTGATAGCTCTCCCGCAGGAGCAGAGCCGATACGGCGGAGTCCACCCCGCCGGAGAGTCCCAGTACCAAATGCGGCTTCTTCATAGATCAACCTCGCTTCTTCAGCTTGTCCGCGCCTTCGGCGCGCCCCGTTTTCCACGGGGCCCCGGCGTCAGCCCCGCTCCAGATAGATCATCAGCGCCGCTCCAGATAGATCATCAGCGCCGCCATGTCCGCTGGGCTGACGCCGGAAATGCGGCTGGCCTGTCCCAGGTTCAGCGGACGGATCTGATCCAGCTTCTGCCTGGCCTCCAGCCGGAGCACCGGAATGGCCAGATAATCCAGGTCCGGCGGGAGCGGGTGGCGCTCCATCTTCCGCATCTCCTCCACCTGGCGCCGCTGCCGGGCAATGTACCCCTCGTACTTGAGGGCGATCTCCACCTGCTCGGCCACGGCGGCGGGCAGGTCGGGGCGCTCCGGGTCGAAGGGGGCCAAGTCGCCGTACCCCACCCGGGGCCGCCGCAGCAGGTCGGCCAGCCGGGACCCGCTTTTGGCGGGGGGCTCCCCCTTGCCCTCCAGCATCGCGTCCAGGGCCGGGGAGGGGGACGCGCCCCGGCTCTCCAGCCGCTTGATCTCCCGGTCCACCGCAGCGTATTTGGCCTTCACCCGCTCATAGCGCTCGTCGCTGACCAGACCGGCGGCGTGACCGATAGGGCACAGCCGCTGGTCGGCGTTGTCCTGCCGGTGGAGCAGCCGGTACTCTGTCCGCGAGGTCATCATGCGGTAGGGCTCGTTGGTGCCCTTGGTCACCAGGTCGTCGATCAGCACCCCGATGTACCCCTGGTCCCGGCCAATGACCATAGGCGGCCGGCCCAGCAGCTTCAGAGCGGCGTTCACCCCCGCTACAAAGCCCTGGACAGCGGCCTCCTCATAGCCGGAGGAGCCGTTGAATTGCCCCGCCCCGTAGAGTCCGGGGACCCTGATGTGCTCCAGGGTGGGGTAGAGCTCGGTGGGGTCCACGCAGTCGTACTCGATGGCGTAGGCCGACCGGGTCATCTCGGCTCTCTCCAGTCCGGCGACAGTGTGGAGCATCTCCACCTGCACGTCCTCGGGCAGGGAGGAGGAGAAGCCCTGGATGTAGAGCTCCTCGGTGTCCAGCCCCATGGGCTCGATGAAGAGTTGGTGCCGGGGCTTGTCGGCGAAGCGGACCACCTTGTCCTCGATGGAGGGGCAGTACCGGGGCCCCACCCCCTCGATGACACCGGAGAAGAGGGGGGAGCGGTCCAGGTTGGCCCGGATCACGGCGTGGGTGCGCTGGTTGGTGTAGGTCAGGTAGCACACCGCCCGGTTTTGTGGAACCTCCCGGGTCTCGAAGGAGAAAGGGACCACCGTCTCGTCGCCGGGCTGGACCTCCATTTTGGAAAAATCCACGCTCCGGGCGTTGACCCGGGGAGGCGTGCCGGTCTTGAACCGGCGCAGGCCCAGCCCCAGCCGCAGCAGGCTCTGGGTCAGCGGCAGGGCGGCGGCCAGGCCGTCGGGCCCGGAATCCCGGGTCACGTCGCCCACGATGGTCCGCCCACCCAGATAGGTGCCGGTACACACCACGGCGGCCCGGACCTGGTACACTGCTCCGGCGGCGGTACGCACCCGGTCCACCGCACCGGACTCGTCGGTGAAGAGGTCGGTGACCTCGGCCTGCTTCACCCACAGGTTTTCCTGCAATTCCAGGGTGTGCTTCATGATCTTCTGGTACTCCCGCCGGTCGGCCTGGGCCCGCAGGGACCAGACGGCGGGGCCCTTGCCCCGGTTCAGGGTGCGGTACTGGATGCAGGCCCGGTCCGCCGCCCGGGCCATCTCGCCGCCCAGGGCGTCCAGCTCCCGGACCAGATGGCCCTTTCCGGTGCCGCCGATGGCGGGATTGCAGGGCATGTTACCCACCGCGTCCAGGTTGACAGTGAAGCACACCGTTTTCAGTCCCAGCCGGGCGGCGGCCAGGGCGGCCTCGATGCCCGCGTGCCCTGCCCCGATGACGGCGATATCATAGCTTCCAGCGTTGTAGTCCATGGTTCTCACCCAGTCAAATTTCAGAATCGGAGACAGCGGGCCGCACCGTGCCGCCCGCCGTCTTCGTGCTTCTTTCTCAGTCGTCGTTCAGATAATAGGGCTTCATCAGGCTGGGCTGCTCCGTAGAGTCCTTCACGCTGCTGCTCCGCGTGGGCATGACCGGCCCCGCCCGGTGACCACGACCCCGGTCGTGGCGTTTTTTCACCGCCTGAACGGGTGCGGGGACGGCGCTCTTGCCCTCCTCCCGCCGTTTGCCCCGGCCCCCCTGCGCGGGGCGCTCCTGGGGTTCTGCCGCCGGTCCGGCGGCGGACTTATTCTTTTTCCTGGCCCGCCTTTCCGGCGCGGGGGCCTCCGGTCGTTGGGAGAACATCCGCGGCCGGGGGGCCAGCAGACGGGCGGTGGCGTCCATGATGCGGTCCTCTCCCAAGGGGTCCGGGCGGTTGAAATCACCGTAATCGGCCTCCACCGGCCCCGCCGAGCGCTCCGGCAGGACGGCGTCCAGCCGTCCGGCCCGCTCGCCCTCCGCCTTCTGCCAGTTGGGCTTCCGCTTTTTTCTGGCCGGCGTGGGCGCGGCGGCTTCCGGTGCCGGGACCGGCTGCGCCCGCTTTTGGGCCGCATCCCGCAGCGCCTTGCGTTCCCGGGCGGCGGCGCGGGCCTCGGCGTCGTCGGCGTTGACCGTCCGCCCCTTGGCGTCCCTGGGCGCCTCAAAGACCTCCATGGGCCAAGGGTGCCCCTCCACCACCGGCAGCTTTTTGCCAATCAGCTTCTCGATGCCTTTCCGATACTCCCGCTCGGCAAAGTCGCAGAAGGAGATGGCCGTGCCGCCGTGGCCCGCCCGGCCGGTGCGGCCGATGCGGTGGACATAGGTCTCCGGCACCTCGGGCAGGTTGTAGTTAAACACGTGGGATAGCTCCTCAATGTCGATGCCCCGGGCGGCGATATCGGTGGCCACCAGGCACTGCACCTTCCCGGCCTTGAAGTCGGCCAGGGCCTGCTGCCTGGCGGTCTGGGACTTGTTGCCGTGGATGGCGGCGGCAGTGATGCCGCTCTTCACCAGGTCGGAGGCCACCTTGTTGGCCCCGTGCTTGGTGCGGGTGAACACCAGGGCGTTTTTCACCCCCAGCTCCCGCACCAGATGGGAGAGCAGCTTGGTCTTGTTGCCCTTGTCCACAAAATAGAGGCTCTGCCGGATGACCTCCACCGGAGAGGACACCGGGTCCACCGCCACCTTCACCGGGTCGCGGAGCAGGGCGTTGACCAGCTCCATCACCTCGGGGGGCATGGTGGCGGAGAAGAAGAGGGTCTGCTTTTTTGCCGGCAGCAGCTTAAGCACCCGGCGCACGTCGTGGATAAAGCCCATGTCCAGCATCCGGTCGGCCTCGTCCAGCACGAAGATTTCCACCCGGCCCAGGTCCAGCAGGCCCTGGCCCTGGAGGTCCAGCAGGCGGCCGGGGGTGGCAACCAGGATATCCAGGCCCTTTTTGATCTGGTCCACCTGGGGCTGCTGTCCCACGCCGCCGAAGATAACGGCGGAGCGCAGGGGCAGGTTCTTACCGTAGGCTTCGAAGCACTCCTGGATCTGGAGGGCCAGCTCCCGGGTGGGGGTGAGGATGAGGGCGCGGATATACCGGGGCCCCACCACCACGTCGGCGTGGAGCCGCTGGAGGATGGGGGCGGCGAAGGCGCAGGTCTTGCCCGTACCGGTTTGGGCGCAGCCCAGCACGTCCCGGCCCTTGAGGGCGGGGGGGATGGCCTGGCGCTGGATGGGGGTGGGCTCGGCATAGCCCTGGGCCGTCAATGCCTTGAGGATCGGGGCGATCAGCCCCAGCTCATTGAATTTCATGGGATTCTTCCTTTACGTTCGTAGTTGCCATGTTCACAGGGCCGGCAGGGGCCCCCTTTTCGTCCTTCCCCAGTGCCCGCAGCACCGCGGAGACCGACTCCTCCAGGGTCTGCCCCGCCGTGTCCACGGTCAGGTCGGCGCAGCCCTCGTACAGGGGGGTACGATAGGCGTAGAGGTCGGCCAGAGTCTGGCCGGGGGCCATGGCGATACCCCGGCTGCCGATGTTGTTCAGACGCCGCTCCACCTCGTCCAGAGGCAGGCGCAGATACACTACCCGGCCCAGCTCCCGCAGGCGCTCCACCGCCCGCGTCCGGTACACCGCGCTCCCCCCGGTGGCGATGACGGTGCATCGGCAGGAGACGGCGCACACGGCGTCCGCCTCGGCCTCCAGAAAAGCCTCCTGGCCCCTGGCATCCAGGAGCTGCTGGAGGAGGGCCCCCTCCCGGGCCTGGATGACCAGGTCGGTGTCCAGAAAGGCATAGCCCAGGGTCTTGGCCAGCAGCACTCCCACGGTGCTCTTGCCCGCCCCCGGCATGCCGACGAGAATGATGTTGTCCACAGCTTTCCATCCTTAGTCTGCGCAGCGGCGCTGATATCAATCGGAATATTATATCAAAAAAATGGCGCCGAGGCAATGGTTTTGCCTCAGCGCCTTGTGATGGGGCGGCTTTGTACCATATGGAAGGCAAATGAGCCGGATTTGAGTGGAAAATGGGGCTTACCGATCCTCCGGCGTCCCCACATACACCATGCTGGAAAAACAGCGGTGCAGGGTCTCATCGGGGAAGCAGCGGTCCAGAAGCCGCTCGGCGCCGCTGGAGGGGGGCAGGTCCCGCTGCCGCTCGTCCATCCGGCCCAGGGCGGCGGCGGTGAGAGCGATGTTGACCGCCATAAACACAGCCAGCACCCGGGTGAGGGGGCCGATCGTCCGGGCGGGGATGCGGTCGATCCAGCGCTGCAGCCAGGGGTAAATCCGCCGCACCCACACCAGGGCGGCCACCCCCCAGAGCAGGGAAAAGACCAGGCAGACCCGGCCATGGAGGTTGAAGGGCAGGTGGCTGTAATCCCAGAAGCAGGCGCCGAACAGCACCTCCTGGAGCCAGGAGCACAGGTATTCATACCCCGCCCCCACCAGGGCGCCGCCCAGCAGCACCCGCACTCCGCCCCGGCCCTGGAACCGCCGGAAGCACAGGGTAAACAGCACCGCCCCGAACCCCCACACCAGAGAAAAGGTGCCGAACAGGACGCCGCTGCGGTTCTGGAGCTCGCCCCGGGTGAGAAGCATGAACGCCGTCTCGATGTTGGCCCCCAGGAAGGAGGCAATGAAGAAGATCCAGAAGAGCCGGCGCAGGCTCACCCTCTGGCCCGGGCCGTCCGCCGGGCGCACGGCCTCCGCCGGCCGGCGCCGGTCCACCGTCAGAGTACCCACAGGTATCCCTCCCATCGTGTGGGAATTATCCTATCACCGCCATCTGTAAACGGCATAAAGAACTCATTAAATTTTTCTTATTTTTCCTCCGCCGCCCGGCCCTTTCGGCACACAGGAAAACGAGGCTTTGTCCCTGCCGGGACAAAGCCTCTTATATTTGCCTCTGCCGGTCCCACGCTGCTCCCCATGGGGAGCAGGATGTTCACCCGCAGGGCGGACAGGTCCAGAATGCGGACCTACGGGGCCGGCACCACCCGCCGAACCGGAACGGCGTGATCCGTTCGGCCATTTGGGGCCCGTCCCCTTACGCCGGGCCGCCTGAGAGCTCTCCGGTCCGTTTTTTCAGGATTCTGGGGAACTTCCACAAAAAGACCAGGCCGGTAACCGTGGCGGCGCAGATGTCCGCGATGGGCTCGGCCAGATAGACGGAAAAGACCTCCCGGTCGGCCATGGCCGGGGGCAGCAGGGCGGGGAGAACCCGGGGCAGGAGATAGACCAGGGGGATGAGCAGCACGATCTTCCGCAGCAGGGCCAGGAAGAGGGAGACCTTGGCCTGTCCCAGGGCCACGAAGGTCTGCTGGCAGGAGAACTGCATCCCCAGCATGAACATACCGCCGAAATAGATGTGCATGGCCCACTCGGTGGCCTGGACCAGCTCGGGCTTGTCGTTGAAGATGGCGATGAAGGCGCCGGGGAAGAGCTGTACCAGGGCAAAGCCCAGAATGCTCAGGCTCATACCGGCGGCAAACATCATCCGAAAGGTCCGCTTCACCCGGTCGGTATTGCCCGCGCCGTAGTTGTAGCCGATGATGGGCTGGGCCCCCTGGGACAGGCCCATGAAGGGCATGGTCAGCACCTGCATGACGGAGGAGGCGATGGTCATGGCCCCCACGAAGGTGTCGCTGCCGTAGTGCTTGAGGGAGGAGTTGAGGGCGATGTTGACCAGGCTTTCGGTGGACTGCATGATAAAGGGGGAGACGCCGATGGCCGCCACGGGGAGCAGGACCTTGGGGTCCAGGCGCAGGTGGCGGCGCCGGATCTTCAGCCGGGACTTTCTGCCGGTGAGGAAGGCCAGCACCCACACCGCCGACACCGCCTGGGACAGGATGGTGGCCAGGGCGGCGCCCTGCACCCCCAGGTCCAGTCCGAAGATGAAGATGGGGTCCAGCACGATGTTGCACACCGCGCCGATGACCACGGTGAGCATACTGGTGGTGGAAAAGCCCTGGGTGGTGATGAAGTTATTCAGGCCCAGGGAGAGCTGCACGGCGATGGTGCCCCACAGATAGATTTTCAGGTAGCCGGAGGCGTAGCCGATGGTGTTCCCGCTGGCCCCGAAGGCGTAGAGCATGGGCTCCCGCAGGAGCTGGAACACCACCGTCACCACGATGGAGACGAGCACCAGCAGGGCGGTGCAGCCGCCCAGGATGGCGTTGGCTCCCTCCTCATCCCCGGCCCCCATGCGGATGGCGGCTCTGGAGCCGCCCCCCATACCCGCCAGGGCGGACAGGGCGGAGATGAACATGAGCACGGGAAAGGCCACCCCCAGGCCGGTGAGCGCCAGGTCGCCCACCCCCTGGATGTGGCCGATGTACATGCGGTCCACGATGTTGTACAGGGCATTGACCAACTGGGCCGTGATGGCGGGCACCGCCAGCCGCAGCAGCAGGGGGCCCAGCGGGTCCTTTCCCAGATCGTTTTGGCGCTTGGGCTTCAAGGGATCCTCTCCTTTGCGCGGCGGGTCATACGCCGTCTTCGTTTTCGAGAAAGTACGTGGCCTCCATGTCGGCCACGCTGAGGGCGAAGGCCAGGGGATACTGCTGAAGGGCCTGCCCCACCAGCCGGCTGTCCTCCGAGCCGGAGAAGCCCATGTGCCAGCGGATGGCCATGGCCTCGTCCCGCTTGAGCTTCAGAAAGCCGGAGATGATGTACACGCTCTTCTCCCCATGGCCGTAGGGCAGCGTATCCTCATAATAAAAGGTGGGCACCGCCGTCCATTTGCCGTCGGGCCCCTTCACGTTGCGGGAGCCCGACTTGTAGCACCCTATCTTGCACAGGTCGTGGAGCAGGGCGGCCACGGCCACCGACTCGGCGGGGTACTCCAGGCCGTAGAGCTCCTGCACCCGCTCCCGGGCCAGGTACTCGGCCAGACAGTGGTAGACGTTGACGCTGTGCTCGCACAGGCCCCCGGCGTAGGCCCCGTGGAATCGGGCGGAGGCGGGCGCGGTAAAAAAGTCCGACTTGTTCTCCAGGTAGTCCAGCAGGGCGTCGGCCCCCTCCCGGCAGATGTTGGCGGTGTAGAGCTCAATGAATTCTTCTTTGGCGGACATAGAGGTCCTCCTTCTGTCAGAGAATAGGCAGGGCCGTCAGATCCCGGTCAGCGTCCGGGCCAGCGTGGCAAAGACGGGCAGGGTGAGGATGCTCAAAAGGGTGGACAGGGTGACGGTCTGGGCCGACACCACCGTGTCCCGGCCGTAGGTCTGGGCCAGCATCCCGGTCACGCCGGCGGTGGGGGGGGCGTTGAGGATGACGCAGGCGCAGAAGAGGATGGGGTCCACCTTCAGGGGGAGGAGGACCAGCAGGACGATGGCGGGGGCGGCCGCCAGCTTGTAGAGGGCGGAGCCGTAGAGGATGGGCCGGGTAAAGGTGCTTTTCAGGTCGGCCCGGGCCATTTGGGCCCCCACCACCATCATGGCCAGGGGGGTGTTCAGGTCGGAGACATAGCCGATGGCCTTGGTCACCGGGCCGGGGAACCGCCAGCCGGTGAGGAACAGGAACAGCCCCACCGCCAGCCCCACGGTGCCGGGGTTGACCAGGGTGGACTTCAGCGAGACCCTGCCCCCCATGATGCGCACGCCGTGGGTCCACTGGAACAGGTTGAACATGACGATGGCCAGCCCGCCGAAGATGAGCGCCTCCTCCCCCAGGATGGCGGAGAGGAGGGGCAGACCCATGAAGCCGGTGTTGCAGTACACCTGGCTGAAGCGCATGGGGCCCCGGATGTCCAGGGGCTGCTTCCGGTAGCACAACTGCCCCACGGCGATGTGGATGCCGTAGAACACGGCCATCACCGCCCCGCCCACCAGCAGGGTGCGGATCAGCTCGGCCGTCCGCTCCACCTGAAAGGACTGGATGATGGCGGAGGGGATGACGATATAGAGGACCAGGAAGGACAGCTCGCTGACGGCCTTTTCGGTCAGCTTCCCGATCCGCGCCAGCAGGAAGCCGATCCCCATCAGGAGGAAGAGGGTCAGGACCTGGCCCGCCACCAGGAGGAGACTTTCCAGCATACGATCCCGCCTTTCCGCGCGGGGCGCGCGCCCCATCTTGGATGATGAGATATTATAAGATGGTTTGGCTGAAAAGTAAAGCCCCGGGCCCATCGGTTGACAAAGCCGCCGGTGGGGCGATATACTAAAAAACAGAAACATCTTTCCATTTGAAAGGAGGGTCTTCATGACCCCGGAACAGATGCGGAAAAGCGGCTATCTGCGCATCTTCGCCTCTTATTATAAGCCCCACCTGGCCATCTTCCTGCTGGATATGCTCTGCGCGCTGGGCATCTCCCTGGTGGATCTGGCCTTTCCTCTGGTCTCCCGGTACGCCATGCAGCACATGCTGCCCCAGCGGCTGTTCGGCCTGTTCTTCGCCGTGATGGCCGCCCTGCTGCTGGCCTACCTGCTCAAGGGGATCTTTTACTTCATCGTCACCTACTGGGGCCACCTGCTGGGGGTGCGCATCGAGGCGGACATCCGCTCCGCCCTCTTCTCCCACATGCAGGATCTGTCCTTCTCCTTCTACGACAAGAACCGCACCGGTCCGCTCATGAGCCGGGTCACCACCGACCTGTTCGAGATCACCGAGCTGGCCCACCACGGCCCCGAGGACCTGTTCATCTCCACCGTCACCCTGGCGGGCGCCTTTCTGGTCATGCTCACCATCCGGTGGGAGCTGGCCCTGGTGGTCTTTGCCGTGGTGCCGTTGTTCATTCTTTTCACCGTCCTCCAGCGCCGGCGGATGATGCACGCCTCGGCGGAGGTCAAGCGGAAGATGGCCGGCATCAACGGGGAGCTGGAGTCCTCCATCTCCGGCATGCGCACCGCCAAGGCCTTCGCCAACGAGGCCACCGAGATCGACAAGTTCGAGCGGTCCAATTCCCGGTTCCGGGGGGCCAAGCGGGGCTATTACCGGGCCATGGCGGTGTACCAGTCCGGCCTGGAGTTCTGCATGGGCGTCATGTCGGTGCTGGTCATCGCCTTCGGCGGCTATCTGATGATGCACGGCCGCATGGAGCTCATCGACCTGACCACCTTCTTCCTCTATATCAGCACCTTTATCACCCCCATCCGCAAGCTGTCCGCCTTTGTGGAGCAGTTCATGCAGGGCATGGCGGGCTTCAAGCGGTTCGTGGAGCTGATGCGGGTGGAGCCTGAGATTCAGGACGCCCCCGACGCCGCGGCGGTGGGCGATGTCAAGGGCGACATTCTGGTGGACGACGTGACCTTCCGCTACGAGCCGGAGGGCGAGCCCGTGCTGGACCACGTCACCCTCCACATAAAGCCCGGCGAGACGGTGGCGGTGGTGGGTCCCTCCGGCGGGGGCAAGTCCACCCTGTGCCAGCTCATCCCCCGGTTCTACGACGTGACCGCCGGGCGCATCCTCATCGACGGGGTGGACGTGCGCACGGTGCAGCAGCACTCCCTGCGGGAGCACATCGGCATCGTCCAGCAGGACGTGTTCCTCTTCGCCGGCACCATCTACGACAACATCCGCTACGGCCGGCCCGACGCCACCGAGGCCGAGATCGTGGCCGCCGCCAAGAAGGCGGAGATCTACGACGACATTGTGGAGATGCCCGACGGCTTCCAGACCTATGTGGGGGAGCGGGGCGTCATGCTCTCCGGCGGGCAGAAGCAGCGGGTGTCCATCGCCCGCATCTTTCTGAAAAACCCCTCCATCCTCATTCTGGATGAGGCCACCTCCGCCCTGGACGCGGTGACCGAGTCCCGCATCCAGGGGGCCTTCGACGAGCTGGCCGTGGGCCGCACCACCCTCATCATCGCCCACCGCCTGTCCACCATCCGGTCGGCCGGCCGCATCCTGGTCATCGACGACAACCGCATCGTGGAGGAGGGCACTCACGCCGAGCTCATGGCCAAGGGCGGGGCGTACGCCAGGCTCTACAACGCCCAGAAGAGCACTGCGGTCTAACCATCCCCTCAGACAAGGAGGAACCCCTATGCGGGAAGAGAAAACCAACGTCATGCGCCTTCTGGAGCAGAAGAAGGTGCCCTATACCCCCCACCAGTACGCGCATAGCGAGGGGGAGGCGGTGGACGGGGCCACGGTGGCCGGTCTCATCGGCAAGGCCCCCGCCGCCGTGTTCAAGACCTTGGTGACCCGTGGGGCCGCCAAGGCCAACTATGTTTTTGTCATCCCCGTGCTCGCCGAGCTGGACCTGAAAAAGGCGGCCAAGGCGGTGGGGGAGAAGTCCATCGAGATGATCCCCGTCAAGGAGCTCACCCCTCTCACCGGCTACGTCCGGGGCGGCTGCTCTCCCCTGGGGATGAAAAGGCGGCTGAGGACCGTGCTGGATTCCTCCGCCCGGGCTCAGGCCGCCATCGTGGTCAGCGCCGGGAAGATTGGCTATCAGGTGGAGCTCTCCCCCCAGGACCTGGCCGGGCTGGCGGAGGCGGACTTCGCCCCGGTGACCAGAGATGCGGCCCTATGAACAAGACGGAACTGTTGAACAAGCTGGCCGCCGATGCCGACGAGCGGCTGGTGCTGGCCCGGGTGCTGGACAAGCTGGACCTGACCCGGAACCGGGGCATCCCCGCCCACACCTTTTTCCTCTCCCTGGCCGAGCGGGCGGCGGCAGAGCGGCTCATCGCCGCCTCGGGTCGGCCCCGGCACCGATTCTGGGGCGGCTATGAGGAGGCCGAACGCACCGTCTGCGCCTTCCTCCCCGACTGGCTGGAGGCGGAGGACTGGCGGGCCGGGCCGGACTGCCCCCTGCGAGCCCTGCGTCTGAGCGTCCCCGCCGGCGCCGGGCTGACCCACCGGGACTTTCTGGGCTCCATTCTGGGCCTGGGCATCACGCGGGAGAAGGTGGGCGACCTGCTGGTGGGGGAGGGCGGCTGTCAGGTGATCGTGCTGGAGGAGGCGGAAAAGGTCCTGCTGACCCAGCTCGACCAGGTGGGCCGCCAGCGGGTCCGGGCGGCTCCCATGGCGCTGGACGAACTGGTCCCTCCCGTCCGGCAGGTCAAGGCCATCCGGGACACGGTGGCCACTCTGCGGCTGGACGCGGTGGCCTCCTCGGGCTTCTCCCTGGCCCGGTCCAAAATGGCCGACGCCATCTCCTCGGGGAAGGTGGCCCTCAACGGTCGGGAGTGCGTCAAGCCCGACCGGACCGTGGCGGAGGGGGACGTGATTACCTGCCGGGGCCTGGGCAAGTGCGTACTGAAAGAGGTGTCCGGCCCCTCCAAGAAGGGCCGGACCATGATCGTGATCGAGCGCTACGTGTAGCGGAAAGGAGCCGGGAGCATGGAACAGGCAAAGATCGACCGCATCAACGCTTACGCCCGCCGGGTGAAGGCCGGGGAGGTCCTGACCCCGGCGGAGGAGGCCGACCGGGCCGCCCTGCGGGCGGAATACGTGGCCGCCGTCCGCAAGAGCCTGGAGCAGCAGTTGGACCGCACCCTCATCCAGGAACCGGACGGCACCCGGCACCGGCTGCCGAAGAAGGAGGAGTGAGCTCATGCGCGTCACCGTCCTGATCGAGAACACCGCCCCGGTGGGCCTGGCCTGCGAGCACGGCCTGTCCCTTCACATCGAGCACGGCGGCCGCCGCTGGCTGCTGGACGCGGGGGCCAGTCCCCGCCTGGTGGAAAACGCCGCCGCGCTGGAGGTGGATCTGGGGGCGGTGGACGCCGCCGTCCTCTCCCACGGCCATTTCGATCACGCCGGCGGCTTTTCGGCCTTTTTTGCCCGCAACGCCGCCGCGCCGCTCTACCTGCGCCCCCAGGCGCTGGAGCCCGGCTATGTCCGCACCCGGTCCGAGCCCCGGTACATCGGCGTGCCGGGGGAGCTGGCCGGGTACGCCCAGCGGCTGCGCTTCGTGGACGGGCCTCTGGAGGCCGCCCCCGGCGTGTGGCTGCTGCCCCACGACACCCCCGGCCTGGCCCGGCGGGGGAGGGCCGTGTCCATGTACCGGGAGACCGCCGTCGGGGCAGTGGACGACGACTTTTCCCATGAACAGAGCCTGATTTTTGTGACTGACGACGGGCTGGTGCTCTTCAGCAGCTGCTCCCACGCCGGGGCGGACACGGTGGTGGAGGAGGCGCGGCGTTTCTTCCCCGGCCGGCCCGTCCGGGCCTTCCTGGGTGGTTTTCACCTGATGGGCCACGGGGGCGTGACCACCCTGGGGGCGCCGCCCGCGGCGGTGGAGGCGCTGGGCCGCCGTCTTTTGGAGCTGGGCGTGGAGGAGGTCTGGACCGGCCACTGCACCGGCGCGCCAGCCTATGAGCTGCTGTGCCCGGTACTGGGGGAACGGCTCCACTCTCTGTCCTCCGGCGCCGTGCTGGAGCTGTAGCGAGAAAGGAGCCGGACACCCATGAAAGACTGGTTTACCCTGGACCAAATCGACCCAGATACTCCCATTCTCAGCGAGTACCGCCACTGGGAGGAGACCCACTGTTATCTGCTCAACGGCTCGGAGCGCAGCCTGCTTATCGACACCGGCCTGGGCATCTGCAATATTTATGACCAGGTGGTCCGGCTGACGCAAAAGCCGGTCACCGCCGTAGCCACCCACATTCACTGGGACCATATCGGCGGCCACCGCTACTTTCCCGACTTTTACGCCCACGAAGCCGAGCTGGACTGGCTCCACGGGGGCTTTCCTCTGTCGCCGGCGCAGATCCAGGACATGGTGGTGGATCGCTGCGATCTGCCGGAGGGCTACGACGTCCGCACCTACTCTCTCTTCCAGGGCACGCCTACCCGGGTGCTGCGGGACGGCGACGTCATCGATCTTGGCAACCGCCGCATCCAGGTACTTCACACGCCCGGGCACTCCCCGGGACATATGTGCTTTTATGAGGCGGACCGGGGCTACCTCTTCACCGGCGACCTTGTCTACCTGGACACCCTTTTCGCCTATTATCCCTCTACCGACCCGGAGGCCTACCTTCTCTCCCTGGAAAAGGTGGCCTCCTTGGACGTCAAGCGAGTCTTTCCCGGCCACCACAGTCTGGCGGTTGGCCCAGATATTCTGGTCCGGATGCGGGACGCCTTCCGGCAATTGAAATCCGAGGGCAGGCTCCATCACGGAAGCGGCACCTATGCTTATGGGGACTGGGCCGTCTGGCTGTAGCTCCCATCAGAAACAAGGGGCCGGACGCTGCGCGTCCGGCCCCTTGTTTATCCCAAAACCCCCAGGTGCTCCAGCAGGATCTTCACCCCCATGGCGATGAGCACCACACCGCCGAACAGCTCCGCCCTGGACTGGAACCGCGCGCCGAACACGCTGCCCACCTTGACCCCCACGGCGGAGAGGACAAAGGTGGTGCAGCCGATGAAGCAGACGGCACTGAGGATGTTGTCCACCCGGAGGAAGGCGAAGGTGACCCCCACGGCCAGGGCGTCGATGCTGGTGGCCACAGCCAGGGGGAACATGGCCCGGACGGCAAAGGAGGCGTCCAGCGCCTCGCACGCGCCCCGGGACTCCTTGACCATGTTGCCTCCGATCAGGACCAGCAGCACAAAGGCCACCCAGTGGTCCACATTGGTGATGAGCCCCTCGAATCGGGTGCCCAGCAGCCAGCCGGCCAAGGGCATCAGGGCCTGAAAGGCCCCGAACCACGCTCCAGCGGTGAGGGCGTGGCTCCAGCGCAGCCGCTGCACGGACAGCCCCTTACAGATGGACACGGCGAAGGCGTCCATGGACAGGCCCACCGCAATGACGAACAATTCCCAAAGCTGCATGGTTTGGTTCCTCCTTTTTCTTTGCAGAGGGCACAAAAAAAGAGACCCATCTGCCTCAAACAGATAAGTCTCGTCATTTCAAGCCGAGCCAGGAGGTTCTCCCTCCAGTATGTTGGCCCGGCTGCGCAGCGCGCCGACTACTCCCTTATGTGGGTGCTACTATACCATTCTTCGTCAAAAAAGTCAAGCCGGTCCAACAAAATGCGGGGGAGAGGCAGCGCCTCTCCCCCGCGTTTCTGCGTCCGGCCTGTTTCAGCAGGGGACCACATTGACGGCCCGCAGACCGCGGTTGCCGCGGGGATCGGGCTCGGTATCGAAGGTGACCTTCTGGCCTTCTTCCAACTGACGATAGCCGCTGGTCTGGATGGCGGAGAAGTGGACGAACACGTCCTCGCCGCCGTTGTCGTTGGAGATAAAGCCGAAGCCCTTCTCCGCGTTGAACCACTTTACAGTACCCTGATACATATCGGATACCTCCTGCAAAAAACTTGTTTTGTGAGACAAAAAAAGACATGTCCCCCGATTTCGTACAAACAATCGAGGAACACGTCAATCATTTCATACAGCAAAACAGCTTCCTTACTATACACCCGCCCCGGGGGATTGTCAAGGGAAAAGATTGTCGCTCACCGCCGCTCACCCCAGCCGCAGCCAGAGCAGCAGAGCGGCGTCCAGCGCCGCCAGCAGGGGGAAGCCGTACCGGAAATACCAGTGGCGGGTCTTGTGGTGAAAGGCCCGCATCCCCAGCCAGCCGCCGGGAGCTCCCCCCAGCAGGGCGAACAGCCACAGGGTCTTTTCCGGTACCCGCCAGGCATCCCGGCGGGCCCGCCGCTTATCGACCCCCATTAGGCAGAAATCCACCGCGCTCAGGACCAGCGCCCACAGCAGGACCAGCGTCCAGTGTCCGGCCAAATAATCCCGCATCGCTCACACCCCCGGTACATAGATGAGCCCGCCTCCGGCCCGGGTGCTCTGGAACCACAGCCGGAAGTCAACGGCGTACTCCCGGCCGCCGTCCAGGATCGTGGTCTGCATGAGTCCGTCTCCGTGCTGTTCCAGCCCTACGATGGTGACCCAGTGCCAGCTATCCAGCTCCTTCACCAGCCCGTGGGACAGATTCAGGAAAGCCACCGGGCTGTCGGCGGCCAGGGCGGTGCGGAGGAAGGCGGCGCACTGGCCGACGGTGGGCCGTGCGGACTTGAGGGCGGGCACGTCCAGCTCCCGGATGGGAAGCTCCAGCCCCTTCTCCCGGGCATAGCTCTCCAGCCCCCGGACAAAGGCGTGCAGGGTGTTGACCCCCATGCGGCCGGGGGTGACGTGCTCCCACATCTCGTTCATCAGAGCCAGGAAGTCCCTCTTCCGGCGGCTGTGGGAGGGGTACAAATCCCCCCAGCCCGGCCGGGTATCGGCCAGATAGCTGACCAGGTGGGAGGCGGTGGTGGGGCCGCAGCCCGCCTTGCGCTGCCATTCGTCGGCGTACCACTCCTGGTCCGCCCCCCGCCAGGCCCGGTCCCCGTCAAGGATGGTAAAGAGCTCCGGACTGGTGATTCCATAGATCTGCTCCATGCTTCCCGCCTCCTTTTTCCCGGTTATTTTACTCTATCCGTCCCGGAAACGCAAGGCTTGCTCGGCTCCCCCTCCAATTTGGTTACATATTTTTTATTTCTTGAAAAATTTTTTGATAATCTGTAATTTTTCCCTTTCTTTTTTTTGCATAATCTGTTACTATAATCATGGTGGCCTCTCCTTGCTTGGGGCCGCGCTTGATCCGCTGATTCCTCTTTTGCGAAATCTCGAATCCATCCGCCCTGGAAGGAGGCCCTGTGTATGAAGCGCACTGCAGAGCCAACGGTGATCAAAACGGTTTCCGTCTCCCTGCTCGGGGGCTTTGCCCTGGAGCTGGATGGAACGACCCTCACCGACGACATCAACCGCTCTCTGAAGCTGTGGAGCGTGCTGGCCTATCTGATCCTGCATCGGGACCGGCCAGTCTCCCAAACAGAGTTTATCGAGACGTTCTGGCCGGACGATAACAGCTCCAACCCGGTCAACGCCCTCAAGACGCTGCTCTACCGCATCCGCTCCATGCTGGAGCCCCTGTTCGGCGAGCTGCAGCCCATTTTGGCCCAGCGGGGGGCCTATCTGTGGAATCCGGCGGTGGGCTGCGACCTGGACACCGACCGGTTCGAGGCGCTGTGCGCCCGGGCCGCGGACGAGTCCCTCTCCAGCGAATCCCGCATGGACCTCTACCGCAGCGCCCTGTCCCTGTACCGGGGGGACCTGCTGCCCAAGCTGGACCACCAGATGTGGCTTATCCCCCTGTCGGTGCGCTACCACGGGCTGTACTTATCGGCGGTAAAGGCCCAGGCCGTCCTGCTGGAACAGGCGGAGCTCTTTGAAGAGATGCAGGACATCTGCCAGCAGGCCAGCGCCCTGGACGGCCTGGATGAGGGCCTGCACACCCTGATCGTCCGCTCCCTGCTGCGGCAGGGCCGGGACACCGCCGCCCTGGCCCACTACGAAAAGGCCACCGACCTGCTCTATCGCAACCTGGGCGTGCGCCCGTCGGAGGAGCTGCGGGCGCTGTATATCGAGATCATGTCCACAGAAAAGACGCTGGAGACCGACTTGGGCGTCATTATGGGGGATCTGAAGGAGGCCGCCTCCCGGCCCGGCGCCTTTGTCTGTGAGTACGGCTTCTTCAAGGAGGCCTACCGGCTGGAGGCCCGCCGCGCCCTCCGGAGCGGCGCCTGCGTCCACCTGTGCCTCATCACCGTGTCCCTGCCCGACGGGGGCGTGCCGCCTCTGAAGGTGCTCTCCGCCACCATGGACCAGCTTCAGGAGGTCCTGGTCCGGAACCTGCGGCGGGGCGATGTGGTGTCCAAATTCAGCGGGGCTCAGTTTGTCATTCTGCTGCCCGCCGCCAACTTTGAGGACAGCAACATGGTCATGGACCGGGTGGTCAACGCCTTCTACCAGCAGCACCGGCGCAACTTCCTCAAGCTGACCGTCCGGGTGCGGGAGATCGAACTAAACTGAACGTTCGGCATAGATTGATAAGTGGAGAGCGTATGAAAGCCAACACCAAAACCATCCTGACGGCCGTCCTGGCCGGAGCGGCGGTCCTGCTCCTGCTGGCGGCGGCGCTGCTGCTGTCCGGGCGGGACGCCTCAGCGCCGGAGCCCAGCCCCACCCCCTCCGCCGTTCTTCCCACCCCCACGGCCGAGCCCGACCCGGCGCCCTCCGGCACACCGGAGCCCACCGCCTCCGTGATGCCCGAGGTGGTGGACGGCCTGAAGGTGGGCGCCTGGCCCATCACTCAGGAGCGCAGGGACTACGTGGACGGGTCTCTGGAGCTGTATATCCCGGCCATCGGCATCACCCGCACCATCTGGGACGGCACCGACGCCCAGACCCTGAGCAAGGGGGTGGGGCTGTACGAGTACGCCCAGCTCCCCGGGGAGGGCAACCGCAACGTGTCCCTGGCGGGCCACCGCAATGGCCTGGACAAGAACGGCAACGTCACCGACCACGCCCCTTTTTACTATGTGGACACGCTGGGGGAGGGGGACTATTTCTACCTCACCGGCGGCGGCCGCATCTACCGCTATCTCTACGACGACACCTGGGTGGTGGAGCCCGACGACTGGAGCCCCATCGCCACCACGGGCTATAGCTGCCTGACCATCACCTCCTGCGAACCCATCGGTATCTCCGACCACCGCATCGTGGTCCGGGCCCTTCTGGACGGGATCTTTGACGACAGCAGCGACTTTGACTATCTGGAATCTGCTCCTTTGGAGGGTGAGAACGCATGAAAGAGACTCTGTTCCGGCGGGCGGGCAGCCTGCTGGTGGGTCTGTGCCTGTTGGCGGGGGCGGCGCTGGCCACCGGGGCCGCCGGGGCGGAGGCCAAGTCTGCCCGGGCCGCCTGTCTGCCTGCCAAGCAGGAGACCCAGACCGGCGTCACCGTCTACTCCAACGCCAAGGCCAGCGTGGACGCCTCCAACCTGAGCGAGGGCTATCTCATCGTGGCGTATACCGGCGGCAAGAGCGTGCGCATCAAGGTCCAGATCGCCAAGACCGGCGGCGCCACCTACACCTATGACTTGAACAACGCCGGCGAACCTGAGACCTTCCCTCTCACCGAGGGGGACGGCACCTATTCCGTCAAGGTCTTTGAAAATACCAACGGCTCCAAATACGCCCAGGCCTACTCCACCTCGGTGAAGATGACCTTGCGCAACGATTTTCTGCCCTTCCTCTACAGCAATCAGTACGTCAACTACACCGCCGACAGCGCCACGGCGGCCCAGGCGGCGGAGCTGTGTCAGGACGCCTCCGGCGACCTGGACAAGGTGGGCAAGGTCTTTGACTTTGTGGTGGACCATTTCACCTACGACTACGACAAGGCGTCCACCGTTTCCTCCGGCTACCTGCCGGTGGTGGACGACATTCTGGCGGCCAAAAAGGGCATCTGCTTTGACTATGCCGCCGTGATGACCGCCATGCTCCGCAGTCAGAACATTCCCTGCAAGCTGGTGGTGGGGTATGCGGGCACCGTCTACCACGCCTGGATCGACGTCTATGTGGAGGGCACAGGCTGGATCGCCGGTGCCATCCGGTTTGACGGCAAGGACTGGACCCTGATGGACCCCACCTTTGTCTCCAGCGGCAAGCGGAGCCCTTCCATTATGGAATATGTCACCACCGACTCCAACTACAGCCAAAAGTACGCCTATTGATCCCCCGGCAGGGACGGGCTGGCCCAGGTCGGCCCGTCCCTGTTTCTCCCCGTTTTCGGGGGGACCTCCAATCTGTAACCTGCGAGGTCTGTCATGAAACGAAACGAGACGAAGACCGCTCTGACCGGCGACGAGCTGTCCGTCCTGTGCTGGCAGTTGGGCCAGCTCTGCCGGGCGGGGATGTCCTGGTCGGACAGCGCAGCCCTGCTGGCGGAGGACGCCCCCACGCCCCGGAGCCGCGCCCTGCTGGCGGGCCTGCGGGACGCGCTGGCCGCCGGCGTGCCGCTGGACCGGGCGCTGGCGGAAGCGGGGGAGTTCCCCCCCTATCTGCTGCGTATGGTATCCATCGGCCTGGCCGCCGGGCGGGCGGAGCAGGTGCTGGAGGCCCTGAGCGGCTATTACCGCCGCCAGTCTGCCACCGGCGAGGCGCTCCGCCGGGCAGTGACCTATCCCGCCGTGATGGCCGCCCTCATCGCGCTGGTGTTCCTGGTGCTGGTGCGCCGGGTGCTGCCGGTGCTCACGCAGGTCTTTGCCCAGGTGGGGGGCGGCGCATCCCCCATGGCCGCCGCCCTGCTGCGTTTCGGCGGCTTGGGCCGCTGGGCGGCGGTGGCGCTGGCCGTCCTGCTCCTGGCGGGAGCGGCGGTGCTGCTTCTCTTTTTCCGGGGAGAGCGGGGGGCCGCGCTCTTTGCCCGGGGGGCCACCGGCGCCGCCCTGGCCCGGGGGCAGTTCGCCTCCGCCATGGCCCTGATGCTCCAGAGCGGCCTGCCCCTGGACGAGGCCATAGACCGCACCGCCGAGCTGCTGGAGCGCACTCCCCTCCAGACCCAGGTGGGGACGTGCCGGGCACAGATGCTCTCCGGCGTCCCCTTCCCCCGGGCGGTGGAGGATGCCGGCCTGCTCACTGGCCTCCAGGCCGGTCTGCTGTCCGCCGGGTTCCGCTCCGGCGCCTCCGACGCCGCCATGACCGAGGTGGCCGCCCGCTGCCAGGCGGAGGGGGAGGAGCTGTTAACCCGTCTGCTCTCCCGGTTTGAATATGCTCTGGTCATCGTGCTGTGCGCGGCGGTGGGCCTGGTGCTGCTGTCGGTCATGCTGCCTCTGCTGGGGGTGCTGTCCGCCGTGGGCGGCTAGGAAAGGTCGTGACGTCGCATGAAACGCCCTTCTCTCTGCCGGACGCTGCCCCTGCTGGGGGTGCTGGTTGCCCTGCCGCTGGCCTTGTTTCTCATTACGGGCGCTTTGGGGAACCGGGCAGGCCGGGAATCCCTCTCTCTGGCTGAGCAGTCCATCCGGCGGGCGGCGGTCCAGTGCTATGCCCTGGAGGGGGCCTACCCCCGGGACCTGTCCGACCTGGAGGAGCGCTATGGCGTGTCGGTGGACCGGGAGCGGTACTTTGTGGATTACCGCTACGTCGCCTCCAATCTGATGCCGGACATCACCGTACTGCCCATCCGCTGAGAGGGGTCCTCATTCCCGAAAGGAGGCTTCCGCCTTTTGTCACCTGCCCTGCCCCGCGGCGGCCTCCATTCCGCCGCCGTCTTTGCCCTGTGCGCCCTGTTCGCGGTGCTGGCCATGGGATTGACCCTGCTGGCCAGCGGGGCCTACCGGGACACGGCGGCCGTTGCCGAAGTCAATTACACCCGCCGCACCGCCCTAAGCTACCTGGTCCATCAGGTCCGACGCTCCGACGCCGAAGGATGTGTCTATGTGGAGTCCTTCGGCGGCGTCGACGCGCTGGCTCTGGTGGAGCCCGCCGGCGGGTCCAGCTATATCACCCTGCTCTACTGCTACGGCGGCCAGCTTCGGGAGCTCTACGTGGAGGAGGGCTATCCCCTCCTGCCGGAGGACGGCCTACCGGTGCTGGAGCTTTCGTCCCTGGAGATTCGTGCCGAGGACGGCCTGCTCTGCTTCACCGCCACCGCCTCTGACGGGACGGTCTCTTCCGTGTCGGTGGCCCCCCGCTGCCGGCTTGGCGGGGAGGTGGGCATGCTGTGAACGATCGCTCCCGCGCCCGTCTGCTGCTGGTCGAGCTGATCCTGGACCTGGTCATCTTTGCCCTGTGCGCCGCCGTCTGCGTGGCCCTGCTGGTTAGGGCCCGATCCATGAGCCGGGAGAGCGCCGAGCTGACCCAGGCGGTCTATCTGGCCCAGACCGCCGCCGAGACGTGGCGGAGCCACGGGGACGGGGCCGACCGGACCGTGGACGGCTACCAGGTGCAGCACACCCGTACCGGCGGCGGGACCTCCGTCCAAACCGGACGGGTCCGCATATCCAGGGACGGCCGCCTCGTCTATGAACTGGAGGTGAGCCTGCCGTGAAGGATGACCGCGGTTCCCCCGTCGGCGTGGGCGTGCTGACGGTGCTCACCGTCCTGCTGGTGCTCACTCTGGCGGTCTTTTCCGCCCTGACCTATACCTCTGCCCGGGCTGACTGGGCCCTGTCCCGCATCAACGCCGACACGGTGACGGCCTACTACGCCGCCGACGCCGAGGCCGCGCGTCTCCTGTCCGGCTTTTCCGCCGGCAGCGCGGAGGAGCTGGAGGCCACCCTGCCCATGACGGAGGCCCAGTCCCTGCGCATCCATCTGGCCCGCCGGGCGGACGGCACCGTGGCCGTTCTGGCCTGGCAGACCGTTCCGGCCCAGGGGGGAGACGCCCCTGTGGAGGCGGACCCTCTGCCGGTCTTTGACGGCACCCTGCCAGCGGGCTGATCCCCGGGGCCCCGGCGAACAACGAGGAGGAGCGGTAGTTATGCCCCTGACTGATATCCTGCAAAACGCCGTAACCCGTGAGGCCTCTGATGTGCTGGTGGTAGCCGGCCTGCCGGTGGACTATAAGATCAACGGCCGCCTGTGCCGGGAGGGGGAGAAGCTCTTTCCCGCCCAGACCCTGGCGCTGACTCAGGAGCTCTACTCCCTGGCGGGCCGGGATATGACCAAGCTGCTGGATACCGGGGACGACGACTTTTCCTTCGCCGTTTCCGGCCTCAGCCGCTTCCGGGTCAACGCCCTGCGGCAGCGGGGCTCCCTGGCCCTGGTCATCCGGGTAGTGTCCTTCAACCTGCCCGACCGGCACGCCCTGGGCATCCCAGACAATGTAATGGCCTTTGCCGATTATCCCCACGGCCTGGTGCTGGTCACCGGCCCGGCGGGGAGCGGCAAAACCACCACCCTGGCCTGTCTGGTGGACCATGTGAACTCCACCCGCGAAGCCCATGTGGTGACCATCGAGGACCCCATTGAATACCTGCACCAGCATAAAATGAGCGTGGTAACCCAGCGGGAGCTGTATACCGACACCGCCTCCTACGACGCGGCTCTGCGGGCGGCCCTGCGGGAGGCTCCGGACATCATCCTGCTGGGGGAGATGCGGGATGCCGAGACCATCAAGGCGGCCGTCACCGCCGCAGAGACGGGCCATCTGGTCATCTCCACCCTCCACACCATCGGGGCGGCCAACACGGTGGACCGCATCGTGGACGCCTTTCCCCCGGCCCAGCAGCAGCAGATCCGCACCCAACTGGCTCTGGTGCTGGAGGGCGTGGTCTCCCAGCAGCTTCTCCAGGCGGAGGACGGCGCGCAGGTCCCCGCCTTTGAGGTCATGACGGTCAACCCCGCCGTGCGCAACATGATCCGGGAATCCAAGGCGTTCCAGTTGGACAGCGTCATCGCCTCCTCCAGCCAGGAGGGGATGGTGACCATGGACCAGAGCATCCTGCGGCTGGTCCAGGCCGGGCGGGTCCATCCGGACACCGCCCTCCGCCACGCCGCCAACAGCGACTGGATGATCCGCCGCCTGGCCGCCTTGGCCGGCGGAGCCGAAAAAACCAAATGAGGTGAGGATATGAGCACCAAACTGAATCCGAAAAACGGCCTTTTCCGCATCTGTGTAGACCAAAAGGAGGACGGCCGGCTCAGCGGCCGGATCGTCAGCCAACGGCTGACCGCCCCCATGGCCTTTGCGGACCTGGGCGACCTGCTTTTAAAGGTGGAGGGGGTGCTGGACGCCCAGAACTTTCCTCAGGCGTCCCAGCGTATCCGCACCTTTGTCCAAGACGCGTCGGAGTACCCGGCCTCCGTGCTGCCCGGCGGGGCCATGAGCGAGGCGGAGGTGGAGGCGTCCAGAGGCGCCCTGACCACCTTCCAGCTTGCCATCCTCACCCGCCGGAACGCCACCTGGCAGGGAGCGGTGGACTGGATGGAGGGCCAATCGCCCATGTCCTTCTCCAGCGACCTGGAGCTGCTGAGTCTGGTGGACCGGCATATGGAGGAGCTTTGACAAAAAGGCGGGGGGGCGGGGTGGGGTGGGGGGAAAGCCCCCCCCCTTTTTTTTTTCTCTGTCCCC
>ERZ781272.454-NODE-454-length-29207-cov-9.587404_pt1 | contig 29207 bp, 24 predicted proteins | sample MGYA00375850_ERZ781272 | MGnify/ENA primary metagenome ERZ781272 (study PRJEB29790, sample SAMN06051246) | human gut metagenome | host: Homo sapiens | place: USA: Cincinnati, Ohio | collected 2013-06-21 | study: EMG produced TPA metagenomics assembly of the Gut...
GCCCGCCGGTCAAAGCCATAGACCAGAGAGAGAATGAGCACCGTCAGCACCAGCGTAACGGCCAGCCCGACGAGGATGGGATTGTAACCCTTGAGGTAGAGGGGGATGAGCACTTTCCACAGCATCAGAATGGTGAGCATAAAGGAGGCAATGGCCCGCAGACCGGTCTTGCCCGCGAAGAGAATGAGCAGCAGGGCGAAGGCGGCGGCCAGGGCGGACTCCTTGTCCAGCCGGTAGTGGTCGGTCATGGTGACGGTCAGGATCTCGTCCCCCCGGTAGCTGATGACCACCAGGGCCCGGTCACCGGGGGCAAAGATCTTGTCCTGTTCCAGCGAGCCGTTGAGCAGGTTGTGGCCCTGGACGGTCCGGCCCCGAAATTTGCCGCCCAGCAGCTCCAGGGTGCACACCTGCTCGCCGGAGCGGACCAGACCGGTGTCGAGGATGGCGCTGTCGTCGGTGGAGAGCACCCGGGCGGCGCAGCGGTCGGCCCCCTGATAGATGAGGGCCCCTTCAAACCCGGTGGGCAGGGCCAGCAGCAGGGCGATGAGGACCAGGCAGACAACTACCGGGGCGTAATAGCGCAGGCGCTCCTGATTGTGCAGCAGGGACATATCGGTGGCGTTCCTTTCCTGTGAAATGGGGCAAAGGCTGCGGCCAAACGCCGCAGCCTTTGCCGTAAGGAGTGGAGAGAGAGGGTCAATTTTATTTTACACCAAGCAGGCCGGCCAGCTTGTGGTAGACCTGGGTGTTGTCGTAGAGGCCCTCAAACAGATCCTGGCCGCTGCCCTGGGCAAAGACGGCCACGGGCAGGCCGGTGTGGGCGTAGGAGGCGAAATTGACGCCGGATTTGTTGTTGAGGATGTGGGTGATGGTGACGCTCAGGGGCTCATAGCTGCCGTAGAGGACGTACTCAGCCTGATTGGCAGGGTCGGCGTCGGCCCGGTCGGCGTCCATAGTGGCCTCGTAGGCGGCCTTCAGCTTGTCCAGCTCATATGCGGTGAGGACCAGGGTGTCGTCCTCCGCGCCCTCGGTCTTGAGGCCAAAGAGGGCGGTCACGTCCTTCATTACCTCGTCGAAGGAGGTGTTGTTCTCCTTGTACTTGGCCACGTAGTCGCTGTCGAACTTGGCGTAGGAGATCTTCTGGTTTTCCAGATTGGTGAGGAAGGTATCGTAGTCGGTGCCGGCGTAGCCGATGGTCAGTCCGCCGGTCTCGTGGTCGCCGGTGACCAGGATAAGGGTCTCGTCGGGGTGCTGCTGGGCAAAGGCCACGGCCTCGTCCACGGCGTCGGACAGGGCGATGGTGTCGGCAATGGTGGAGCCGGCGTCGTTGGCGTGGCAGGCCCAGTCGATCTTGCCGCCCTCTACCATCAGGAAGAAGCCGGTGTCGTTGTCCAGGACCTCAATGCCCTTCTTGACGTAGTCGGAGAGGGCCCAGTTGCCGTCGGCCCGGTCGTTTTCGTAGGCAAAGGCATCGGAATCAGCCAGATGCTCGTCAATGATGAGGACCTTGCCGTCGGCGGAGGTGACGGCTTCGGCCTCCGCCTGGGTCATGACCACCTTGTAGCCGGCGCCGGCAGCCAGGTCGTAGAGGCTGGTCTTGTCCTTGTCGGGGCCGGTGGGCTTCAGCAGGCCGCCGCCGGCAAAATACTCGAAATTGGAGGCCACCAGCTCCTGGCCGATCTCGTAGTAGTTGGAGCGCTTGGCCTGATGGGCGTAAAAGGCGGCGGGGGTGGCGTGGTTCAGATTGACGGAGGAGATGACGCCAACCTTCCAGCCGAGCTGCGCGTGGAGCTTTTCGGAGATGGTCTCATAGGACACGGTGGCGGTCTCGTCCATATTGATGGTGCCGGAATAGGTCTTATAGCCGGTGGAGAGGGAGGTGGCGGTGGAGGCGGAGTCGGGACAGAAGGAGCTGGAGTCATAGGTGACGGCAGAACCGGCCACGGGGAAATTCATGAAGGTAAGGGGCACATTGCCGTCCAGAATGTCATCACTGCCGGTGTCGGCCAGAGCGCCCAGATAGTCGGAGGCGGCCTGGAACTGAGGGTAGCTCATGCCGTCGCCGATGAACAGAAAGACATACTTGGGGGTCTTGGCTTCCTGGGCCTGGACACTGGCCAGGGGGGAGACGGCGGGTACGGCCGGCGACTGGCTCTGCGGAGCCGAGGCGTCGGCGCTGCAGGCGGCCAGGGTCCCGGTGAGGGACAGGGCGGCCAGCGTGAGGGACAGGGAACGCTTGAAATTCATGCTTCTTTCCTCCAAAATCCAAAATCAGATGCACGCTGCGGTTCATTCTACAGGCTTTATCTTAAAAGAATGGAACAAAAGACGCTACCAGTCCCGGGTAAAAAACCGTCAAATCCCGGTGAAGGCAGGAAAAGAACGTGTAAAACGCCGTCCGGTCTCATATTCTGCCTGGAAGCGCATATCCTCTTTCGAGGTGAGACCATGTTTGGACGGATCTGTTGTCTGGAAAAGCGGGGCTGGCGGGTGCGCCTGGTCCGGGAGGAGATACTGGGATTGACTTTGCTGCGGGCGGAGGTGCCCGCGCCGGTCCGGCCCCGGCGCCTGAAAAAAGCGGCCAGGCTGCTGGCCGGGCAGGGGATACGGCGGGTGGTGGCGCCGCCGGGATTCGGGGACTGGCCCCTGCTGCGCTCGCAGGGCCTGGAGCCGGTGGAAACCGCCGGGCTGTGCCAGGCCATGGGGGCCAGACTGGCGCAGGCAGCCCTGCGGGAGCGGGGGCTTCGGGCCTCGGAGTCCACCGTGGCGCTGCGCGCCCAGCGGGTCACCCGGGCCCTGCGCCTGACTGCCCTGGAGCTGTGTCCGGTGGTGCGCCGGGTGGTGGTTACCGCGCCGGGGGGCGGCGACGCCCTGCGCGCCGAACTGCGCCGGGAGTTCGGCGTCCCCGCCGTGGAGGAGAGCCGGAGCCTGCGCCCGGACGTGGCCCTCCACTTCGGAGAGGCCGGCGGCGGCGGACAGACGGTGTTCCGGCTCTATGGGGCCGAGCCGGACCTGGCCGGTTTTATGCTGACTCCGGCGGGGCAGGAGCTCCCGGCGGACTGCGACCGGCTGCCCATACTGGCCGTGCTGTGGGAAACGGGGCGTCTGAGCTGCGAACGGCTGGATGTGATTTCCTGTTCTGGGACTTGACAGACCGGCCCAAACTACATATAATACTGGATAATGCAAAATAGACGGGATCTATACCTTTACATAATAGAAGATAAGACAGCCCTTGCAGAGAGCCATTTAGATGGCTCCTTCTTTATTCCAGTTGAGAAACAGAAAGGATGCAGCGGTCATGGCAAAGGAATATAAACTCAGCGCAGAGCGTTTAAAGGAGCTCCAGGACGAGCTCACTTACCTCAAGACCGTCCGCGAAAAAGAGGTAGCCGACCAGATCAAGGAGGCCCGCTCCTTCGGCGATCTGAGCGAGAACAGCGAATATGACGAGGCCAAAAACGAACAGGGTAAGCTCTACTCCCGGATTGCCGAGGTGGAGGAGATTCTGGCCAACTGTGTGGTGATCGAGGAGGACGAGAACGACCACAACGCCGTCCGTCTGGGCTCCAGGATCACCGTGCTGGACTTGGAGTTTGACGAGCAGGAGACCTATGAGGTGGTGGGTTCCCAGGAGGCCGACCCGATGAACGGCCGGATTTCGGAGGACTCCCCCTTTGGTCGGGCCCTGCTGGGCAAAGAGGTGGGGGAAGAGGTCCTGGTGGAGGCCCCCGCCGGTAACCTGCACTATAAGGTGCTGGACATTCAAAAGGCGTAAAAGGCCCGGCTCTGCCGGGATTTGAACCCCCTACAAAGGAGAAATCGAACATGGCTGAACAGAAGAATGCCCCCGCCCCCCAGGAAGAGCAGTCCCTTTCCGAACTGCTGCAGATCCGCCGCGCCAAGCTCAAGGAGCTTCAGAGCGCCGGTCAGGACCCCTTCCAGATCACCAAGTACCACGTCACCGCCCATAGCGCCGACATCAAGGCGGACTTTGAGGCCATGGAGGGCAAAACGGTTTCCGTGGCCGGCCGTCTCATGTCCAAACGCGGCATGGGTAAGGCCGTATTCTGCGATATGCAGGACGGCAAGGGCCGCATCCAGCTCTACGTCCGTATCGACGAGCTGGGCGAGGAGGCCTTCGCCAAGTGCAAAAAGCTGGACATCGGCGATATCGTGGGCGTGGAAGGCGAGGTCTTCAAGACCAAGCGGGGCGAGATTTCCGTCAAGGCCCATGCCGTCACTCTCCTGTCCAAGTCCCTGCGCCCCCTGCCTGAGAAGTTCCACGGCCTGACCGACAAGGAGACCCGCTACCGCCAGCGGTACGTGGACCTCATCATGAACGAGGATGTGCGCCGGGCCTTTGAGATCCGCACCAAGTTCATCAAGCACGTCCGGTCCTATCTGGATGCCCGGGATTACCTGGAGGTGGAGACCCCCGTCCTCAACACCATCTCCGGCGGCGCGACCGCCCGGCCCTTCATCACCCACCACAACACCCTGGACATTGATATGTATATGCGCATCGCCACCGAGCTGCACCTGAAGCGGCTGGTGGTGGGCGGCTTTGAGCGTGTATACGAGATCGGCCGCATCTTCCGCAACGAGGGCATGGACCCCAAGCACAACCCGGAGTTTACTTCCATTGAGCTCTACGAGGCTTATGCAGACTTCCACGACATGATGGACATCGCTGAGGGTATTTTGTCCTCCGCGGCCAAGGAGATTCTGGGCACCTATGAGGTGGAGTGGCTGGGCACCAAGATCGACCTGACCCCCGGCTGGCCCCGGCTGACCATGGCCGAGGCGGTCCAGAAATACGTGGGGATCGACTTTATGGCGATCTCCGACGACGCAGAGGCCGTGGCCGCTGCCCGGGCCAAGGGCATCGACATGGACGGTGTGGAGCAGACCTGGGGCCGGGCGCTGTACGAGTGCTTTGACCAGCGGGTGGAGGAGAACCTCATCCAGCCCACCTTTATTACCATGTATCCGGTGGAGGTCTCGCCCCTGACCAAGCGGTCTCCCAGCGATCCCCGCCTCACCGAGCGGTTCGAGTTTTTTATCAACCACTCCGAGTTCGGAAACGCCTTCTCCGAGCTCAACGACCCCATCGACCAGAAGGGCCGCTTTGAGCATGAGATCGCCCTGCGGGAGGCGGGAGACGACGAGGCCGGCATGATGGACGACGACTATATCAACGCCCTGGAGTACGGACTGCCTCCCACGGGCGGCATGGGTATCGGCATTGATCGCTGCGTCATGCTGCTGACCAATTCCGACTCCATCCGGGATGTGATTCTCTTCCCCACCATGAAGCCCCTGGACTGAACACCCTTCGACAGCATACCGTGGCAGCATGGACCACGGTATGCTGTTGTGCATAAAAGAGGACCGCGCGGGCGCGGTCTGCCCGGCCCGGCGCCCTCATCCCTCAAGGAGGCTTTCTTGCCTTGCTGAATCGAATGCGAAACCACTTCCGGGATTTCCTCCGGAACCGGCGGAACTTCAACCCTACCCGGATCGTGGCCGGGTCCTTCGGCGTAATCATTCTGCTGGGAACCCTGCTGCTGATGCTGCCCGCGGCCTCCCGCGACGGTCAGAGCGCCGGGCTGTTCGCCAGCCTATTCACCGCCACCTCGGCCTCCTGTGTCACCGGCCTCATCGTGGCGGATACCTGGCTCCAGTGGAGCCTGTTCGGACAGACGGTCATCCTGGTGATGATCCAGTTGGGTGGACTGGGCTTCATGACAGTCATCACCCTGTTCTCCCTGGCCCTGCATCGGCGCATCGGGCTGTCGGAGCGGCTGGTGATGGTGTCCACCTTGAACCTGAACGACATGGACGGCGTGGTCCGGATGGTACAGCACGCTCTGATGGGCACCTTCTGCATGGAGGGGGCGGGGGCGCTGCTGCTGTCTCTGCGCTTCATTCCAAAGTTCGGTCTTGCGGGCGGCCTGTGGCGGGGCGTCTTTCACGGTGTCTCCGCCTTTTGCAACGCGGGATTTGACCTGCTGGGCGGCTACAGCGGAGCCTTTTCCAGCCTGGCCGGCTTCAACGACGACCCGGTGGTGCTGCTGACCACCGCCGCACTCATCACCGTGGGTGGGCTGGGCTTTTTCGTGTGGGAGGATGTGCTCCAGCACCGGCGCTGGAAAAAGCTGTCCCTCTATAGCCGCCTGGTCCTGAGTCTCACCGCGGCGCTCATCCTGTTCGGCGCGCTGTTCTTCTTCGCCGTGGAGTACCGCAACCCGGCCACCCTGGGGCCCATGCCCCTGTGGCAGAAGGGGCTCAATGCCCTGTTCCAGTCCGTCACCCTGCGCACCGCCGGCTTCGACGCCCTCGGACAGGGCGGGCTGACCGACAGCTCCCTGGCCCTGTCGGTGATTTTCATGCTCATTGGAGGCTCCAGCGGCTCCACTGCCGGCGGCCTTAAGACCGTCACCGTGGCCGTGCTGCTGCTGGCCTTCCGGGCGGGCGTGCAGGGCCGGGAGGAGGTTACCCTCCGGGGCCGGGCCATCTCCCACCGCCGGGTCATGAACGCCATGACCCTGACGCTGATGGTGGTCTTCCTGTTTATGGTGAGCTCCATGCTTCTGTCCACGGTGGACGGACTGCCCTTCCTGTCTGCCGCCTTCGAGGTGGCCTCCGCCATGGGGACCGTGGGCCTCACCGTGGGCATCACGCCCGGACTGAGCCTGTTTTCCCGAGGAGTGCTGGTCTTTCTGATGTATGTGGGCCGGGTGGGCATTCTGTCCTTCTCCATCGCCTTCCTCACCCGAAGCAAGTACCCCGCAAAGATCAAATACCCTACCTTTGATATCATGATCGGTTAAGGAGTCTGCACCATGAAAACGTTTGTTGTGATCGGTCTGGGCCGTTTTGGCACGGCGGTGGCCACCGAGCTGTGCACCCTGGGCCATGAGGTGCTGGCCGTGGACGGCCGGGAGGAAAACGTCCAGGCGGCGGCCGATAAGGTCACCCATGCCGTCATGGGCGACGCCCGGGACCCCGCCGTGCTCAAGGCGCTGGGGGTGCGCAACTACGACTGCGCCATCGTGGCCGTGGGGGACGACGTGGGCAACAGCGCCCTCATCACTCTGAACCTCAAGGAGATCGGAGTGAAGGAGGTCATCGCCAAGGCTCAGAGCCACGTCCACCGCAAGGTGCTGGAGAAGATCGGAGCCGACCGGGTGGTTTTTCCCGAACATGAGATGGGGGTCAAGCTGGCTCAGGGGCTGTCCAGTTCCAACGTCCTGAATTTCATCGAGCTGTCTGATGACTACGGCATCGTGGAGCTGGCAGCGCCCAGAAGCTGGGTGGGACACACCCTGAAGGAGCTGGATGTCCGGGCCAAGTACGGCGTCAACATCATCGCCATCCGGGACGGCGCCTCCCGCCGGCTGGAGGTGGCCCCGGGGGCGGATTACGCCCTGCGCTCCGGCGACGTTGTGGTCACGCTGGGGCGGAACGAGGACATCAACCGGCTCCATGACCTGTGAGGGGGATGACCATGGAACGGATCACGAGCCGAAAGAATGAACTGGCGGCCTACATCCGTAAGCTCAGCGGCTCCCGCTCCGCCCGCCGGGCGGCGGGGGAGTTCGTCTGCGACGGGCCAAAGCTGCTCGCCGAGGCCCTGAAATGGGGGGCTGCCGTTACGACCGTGGTGGCGGAGGAGGGGACAAGCCTGCCGGAGCTGCCCTCCGCCGTCCGGCGGGTGGAGGTCCCCGCCGACCTGCTCAGGAGTCTGTCGACCACCGAGACGCCCCAGGGCGTGCTGTTTCTCTGCCGGACCCCTGACCTGGCCCTGCCGGAACGGCTGACCGGCGGGCGGTATATGGTGCTGGATGGAGTGCAGGACCCGGGAAATCTGGGTACGGTGTGGCGGACGGCCGACGCCTTTGGGGCGGACGGCCTGGTGTTGGTCCACAGCTGCGCCGATCCATGGTCGCCCAAGACCGTCCGGGCCACTATGGGGGCCTGCTTCCGCCTGCCCGTATGGGAGGCGGACCTGCACACTCTGCAGGCCCGGCTGGACGAGGGCGGGGTCCCTCTGTACGCCACTGCCCTGCGGGAGGACACGGAGGACCTGCGCGCCCAGGACCTGCGCCGCTGCGCCGTGGTGATCGGCAGCGAGGGGCGGGGCGTTTCGGAGGAGACGCTGGCTCTGTGCGGCAAGACCTTGAAGATCCCCATGCGGACGCGCTGCGAGTCCCTCAACGCCGCCGTAGCGGCGGCGGTGGTCCTGTGGGAGATGGCCCGGTAGAGCAAAGAGGAGGTGTTCCGGTGTCCAGCCTGAAATACTGGATTTGGCTCGCCACCCGGCAGGGGGCGTCCCCGGTCCGGACCCTCCGGGTGCTGGAGCAGTTCGGCAGCCCTGAGAGGGCCTACTTTGCCGATCCGGGGGAGTACGGCATGTTGGCCGACATACCGGACAAGCTTCGCGCCGCCCTGGCGGACAAATCCCTGGCGGAGGCCGAGCGTATTCTGGGCGAATGTGAGCGGCTGGGGCTGCGGGTGCTGACGCTACAGGACGCGGAATATCCCGAGCGCCTGCGGCAGATTCCCGACCCGCCGGCGGTGCTCTACCTGCGGGGCCGGACCTTTGCCTTCGACGAAGAGGCGGCCATCGCCGTGGTGGGAGCCCGGGAGCCCACGCCCTATGGGGTAAAGATGGCGGGCAAGCTGGGTCTGGAGCTGGCCCGGCAGGGGGCCTTGCTGGTCTCCGGCATCGCCCAGGGCCTGGACGCCGCCGCCATTCGGGGCGCGCTCAAGGGAGGCGGGCCGGTGGTCTCGGTGCTGGGCGGCGGTGTGGATGTGGTTTACCCCAGGGAAAACCGCTTTCTCTACGAGGATGTGGCTGCCGCCGGAGCCCTCATCAGCGAGTATCCGCCGGGGACCGGCATCCAGGCCGGTCACTTTCCCGTGCGCAACCGCATCATCAGCGGCCTGAGCCTGGCGGTGGTGGCGGTGGAGTGCCGCTGGAAAAGCGGCACCATGCGCACGGTGGAGCGGGCGCTGGACCAGGACCGGGACGTCTTTGCCGTGCCCGGTCCAGCGGACGGCCCGATGAGCGAGGGGCCCAACCGGCTCATTCAGCAGGGGGCCGGTCTGGTGCGGTGCGGCTGGGATGTGCTCCGGGAGTATGCCGGGCGCTTTCCCGGCAAGCTCCGCAGTCCGGAGCCCCTGCGTCCCGCGGCCGAGGCGGCCCGGCTGGAGATGCCGGAAGAGAAAAAAACCGAGATAAAAATCTCTGAAACTGACAAAAAACCGGTTGACAAGGGCCCCGAGAGGGCATATATTGACCTAAGTGCGCACCCTGAGGCGCTGACCGACGATCAGCGCGACGTGCTGGTGGCCCTGGAGGAGCGGCCGCTCCTGGCCGACGATCTGGTGGAGCGGACCCAGATCCCGGCCAGACGGGTGCTCTCCGCGCTGACGCTGTTGCAGGTGCAGGGCTATGTGGCGGAGCAGCCGGGCCGACGGTTCAAGGCGCTGGCCCGGGTGAAGATCCCTGAAGTACATTCCGGACGAAAGTCGTCCGTCTGAAAATAAAACCCTGGAGGTAAACTGTGGCGAAATCGAACTTAGTCATTGTAGAATCTCCGGCCAAGGCCAAGACCATCGGCAAATACCTTGGACCGGATTATCAGGTCAAGGCGTCCATGGGTCACGTCCGGGACCTGCCCAAAAGCAAGATCGGCGTGGATGTGGAGCACGGCTTCGTACCGGACTACCAGCCCATCAAAGGGAAGGAGGAGGTCATCTCCGACCTGAAAAAGGCGGCCAAGCAGAGCGACAAGGTCTTTCTGGCCACCGACCCGGACCGGGAGGGGGAGGCCATTTCCTGGCACCTCAAGGAGCTTTTGAAGCTGCCCGACGACCGCACTTACCGGGTCACCTTCAATGAGATCACCAAAAAAGTGGTCAACGAGTCCATCGCCGCCCCTCGGGCCATCGACCAGGACCTGGTGGACGCCCAGCAGGCCCGCCGCATCCTGGACCGCATCGTGGGCTACCAGCTCTCGCCGCTGCTGTGGAAAAAAATCCGCCGGGGCCTGTCCGCCGGACGGGTCCAGTCGGTGGCCACCCGGCTGGTGTGCGAGCGGGAGGAGGAGATCCGGGCCTTTCAGCCCCAGGAATACTGGTCCCTGGACGCCGACCTCAGCCGTATCTCCCCCAATCTGGGGGCCTTCACCGCCGCCTTCTACGGCGCGGAGAAGAAGCAGGAGCTCCACAGCGAGGAAGAGGTCCGGACCGTCAGCGACGCCGTGAAGGCGGCCCCCTTTACCGTGAAGAGCGTCAAGCGCCAGGACAAGACCCGCAATCCCGCGCCCCCCTTCATCACCTCCACCCTCCAGCAGGAGGCCAGCCGCAAGCTGGGCATGACGCCCCGGCGGACCATGGCGGTGGCCCAGCAGCTCTACGAGGGCGTGGACATCCAGGGCGAGGGCACTGTGGGCCTCATCACCTATATGCGTACCGACTCCCTGCGCCTGTCTGAGGAGGCCCTGGCGGCCGCCCGGGAGCTGATCATCAGCCGCTACGGCAAGGACTATTATCCAGACAAGACCCGGCACTACAAAACCAAATCCGGGGCCCAGGACGCCCACGAAGCCATCCGGCCCTCCGACGTGCGCCTGACCCCTGAGGACATCAAGAAGGATCTGACCAGCGAACAGTACCGGCTCTACAAGCTGATTTGGAGCCGGTTTTTGGCCTGTCAGATGGCCTCCGCCGTCTATGACAGCGTGGCCATCGAAGTGGAGTCCGCGGGCTACCGCTTCCGGGCCAATCACTCCTCCCTGAAGTTTTCCGGCTTCACCGCCGTGTATGTGGAGGGCAAGGACGAGGACGAGGAGAAGGTCCAGTCCCCCCTGCCCGACCTGAAGGAGGGGGAGGCGCTGGCGCTGAAGGCGCTCAAGCCCGAGCAGCACTTCACCCAGCCCCCCGCCCGGTACACCGAGGCTACCCTGATCAAGGCGCTGGAGGAGAAGGGCATCGGCCGCCCGTCCACTTACGCCCCCACCATCTCCACCATTCTGGACCGGGAGTATGTGGTGAAGGAGGGCAAATACCTGCGCACCACCCCGCTGGGGGATGTGGTCACCGGCTTGATGAAAGACAAATTCCCCGACATCGTGGACACCGCCTTCACCGCCCAGATGGAAGAGCAGCTCGACCAGGTGGAGGAGGGCAGGGAGAAGTGGAAGGACCTGCTCTCCGGATTCTACGGCGGCTTCCAGAAGGAGCTGGCCCAGGCGGAGCAGGATCTGGACGGGGAGCGCATCAAGGTCCCCGACGAGGTCTCCGACGTGATCTGCCCCCTGTGTGGACGCAATCTGGTGTATAAGTCCGGCCGGTTTGGCCGTTTTCTGGCCTGTCCCGGCTGGCCTGAGTGTTCCCACACCCAGCCCATCGTGGTGGAGATGCCGGGCAAGTGTCCCAAGTGCGGCGGCCGCATCCTGAAAAAGACCTCCCGGAAGGGGTATGCCTACTACGGCTGCGAGTTTAACTCCAGCAAGGACGACGGAAAGAGATGCGACTTCATGACCTGGGACGTGCCGGTGAAGGACAACTGTCCGGAGTGCGGCTGGACGATGTTCAAGAAGTCGGGCCGAGGGTTCAAAAAGCCCTTCTGCATCAATCCGGACTGCGGTAACTTTACGCCGGAGGACAAGCGGGGCGGCTATCAGAAAAAGCCCGCCGCCGAGCCGGCGGCGGAGGACGGGGCGGGTGCCGAGCGCGCTGCCGAGGCGGCGGAGGAGCCCAAGGCGGTGAAAAAGGCCTCCGACAAGAAGCCGGCGGTCAAAAAGGCCGCCGCCAAGAAAACCGCTGGGGCCAAGAAAACCACTGGGGCCAAGAAAACCACCGGCACAAAGAAGCCGGCGGCCAAAAAGGCCGCCGCGGAGGCATGAGCATGGAGCCTGTGAGCGTGATCGGGGCGGGACTGGCGGGCTGCGAGGCGGCCTGGCAGCTTGCCGGCCGGGGCGTCCCCGTGGTCCTGCATGAGATGAAGCCGGAGAAGATGACTCCCGCCCACCACGCGCCGGAGTATGCCGAGCTGGTGTGTTCCAACTCCCTGCGCTCCGACCAGTTGGAGAACGCGGTGGGGCTTTTGAAAGAGGAGCTGCGCCGCAGCGGCTCCCTGATCTTGGCCTGCGCCGACGCCCACCGGGTGGAGGCGGGAGGGGCCCTGGCGGTGGACCGCCACGCCTTCTCCAGGGCGGTCACCGAGCAGATCCGCAGCCACCCGCTCATCACCGTGGAGGAGGGGGAGGTGAGGCAGATCCCCGACCGCGGACAGGTCATTGTGGCCTCCGGCCCCCTGACCTCCGAGGCCCTCAGCGCCGAGATCGAGCGGCTGCTGCCCGGGAGCCGCTATTTGAATTTCTACGACGCGGCGGCCCCACTGGTCACCTTTGACAGCGTGGACATGGACCACGCCTGGTTTGCCTCCCGTTACGACAAGGGGACGGCGGATTATGTCAACTGCGCCCTCAGCGAGGAGGAGTACGCCGCCTTTTGGCGGGAGCTGTGCGCCGCCCAGGAGGCGGAGGTCCACGGCTTTGAGGACAAGAGCGTGTTTGAAGGCTGCATGCCTGTGGAGGTCATGGCCCGGCGGGGGGTGGACACGTTGCGCTACGGCCCCCTGAAGCCCAAGGGCCTGCGGGACCCGAGAACGGGACAGACCCCTTACGCGGTGGTGCAGCTCCGCAAGGACAACGCGGACGGTACCATCTACAACCTGGTGGGCTTCCAGACTCACCTGAAGTGGCCGGAGCAGAGGCGGGTGTTCTCCATGATCCCCGCTCTGAAAAACGCCGAGTTCGTCCGCTACGGGGTCATGCACCGCAACACCTACCTGGATTCTCCCCGGCTGCTGGATCGCTATTACCGGGTGAGGGGCAACGAGCGGCTGATGTTCGCCGGGCAGATCACCGGGGTGGAGGGCTATGTGGAGTCCACCGCCTCCGGCTTCCTGTGCGCCGTGGAGCTCGCCCGCAGGCTGCTGGACAAGCCCCCGGTGGATTTTCCCCAGGAGACCGCCCTGGGGGCCCTGGCCCTCTACGTGAGCAATGAGAGCGTTGGGGATTTTCAGCCCATGAACGTCAATTTTGGCATCATTCCGCCCCTGGATCACCGGGTCAAGGGCAAGCGAAACAAGAACGCCGAGCTGTCCCAGCGCGCGCTGGGGCTTTTGGAGACCCTGGACTGGACCTGAAGAACGAGAAATAGATGGAACAGAGAGAAGGTATGCTATGAAGATCATCGTGGACGCCATGGGCGGCGACAACGCCCCTGCCTGCAACGTCAAGGGCGCGCTGGACGCGGTGAAGGAGCTGGGCGTGGAGGTGGTCCTGGTGGGCCGTGGGGAGGACATCCTCAAGTGCCTCAAGGAAAACGGCGTGGCCGACCTGCCCGCCGGGGTGGAGATCGCCCACGCAGACCAGGTGGTGGAGATGTGCGACAACCCCGCCACCGCCTTCAAGGAAAAGAAGAATTCATCCCTCACCGTGGGCCTCAATATGCTCAAGGAGGGCAGGGGGGACGCCTTCGTCTCCGCAGGCAGCACGGGGGCTCTGCTCTCTGCCGCCACGCTGCTGGTCAAGCGTATCAAGGGCATCCGGAGGGCCGCCATGGCCCCTGTGGTCCCCACCGGAAAGGGGGGGGCCGTCCTCATTGACTGCGGCGCCACGGCCGAGTGCACCCCGGAGTATCTGCTCCAGTTCGCCTTCATGGGCTCCTACTACGCCGAGCACGTGCTGGGCCGCCCCGAGCCGCGGGTGGGTCTGCTGAACATCGGGGCCGAGCCCTCCAAGGGCACCGACCTGCAGCGGGAGGCCTACCAGCTCCTGAAGGGAGCGGGGGACGCCGGGCGCATCCATTTTGTGGGCAATGTGGAGGCTCGGGAGGCGGTCTACGGCGAGGTAGACGTCATCGTGTCCGACGGTTACTCCGGCAACATTTTCCTCAAGACCATGGAGGGCACCGGCGGCTTTCTGGCCCGGGAGCTCAAGGGCATGTTCAAGAAGAACCTGGTCACCAAGTTGGGGGCACTGTGCGTCAAGGACGGCATCGCCCACTTCAAAAAGCTGTTGGATTCCGGCGAGGTGGGGGGCACGCCCCTGGTGGGCATCTGCAAGCCGGTCATCAAGGCCCACGGCTCCTCCGACGCCTTTGCCATCAAAAACGCCATCCGCCAGGCGGCCGGTTTCGCCGCCTCCGGACTCATCGAGGATATCGCGGAGAACATCGAGCACATGCGCCTGCCGGCGGGAGACAGGAGCGGGGCGGCGGCGGACTGAACCGTCATAAAAACTGTTTTTGTTGTCTTTTATGCAAAAAATCTGCACCCAGAAGAGGAAAACGGTGCCCGACATCGCATTTTTTCTGAATGGTCCATAAAAAGCTGGAAAATATCTATTGACACTGGGGGAAAATCTCCCTATTATGTGAGTGTAAAAACATCCCATGAAGGAGTCGAGTCAATATGATTTTCGAGAAACTGTGCGAGCTCATTTCCGAGCAGTTCGGCGTGGAGGCGGATACGATCACGATGGATACCACGTTCGAGGACGACCTGGGCGCCGATTCTCTGGACATTGTGGAGCTGTCTATGGCTCTGGAGGAGGAGTTCGGCGTCTCTGAGATGGGCGAGGACGAGATCTCCGCCATCACCACGGTGGGAGATTTGGTGAATTACCTGCAGAACAAGCTGGACGCCTGATTGGAAAGCGGCATTGGACGACACATGCAGGCCCCGCGGAAGCGGGGCCTCTCTTTATGACATGGAGGAAGACATGAAAAAGCTGGAGGAAAAGCTGGGCTATTCCTTCGGGAATCCGGCCCTGCTGGAAAACGCCCTGACCCATAGCTCCTACGCCAACGAGAATCGGGCGAAGGGGGAGACCAGCAACGAGCGTCTGGAGTTTCTGGGGGACTCGGTGCTGGGCATGGTGGTGGCCGACTACCTGTTCCGCAGCCATCCGGACATGCCCGAGGGGGAGCTGACCCGTACCCGGGCCGCCCTGGTGTGTGAGGACAGCCTGGTGGAGGTAGCCGCCCAGTTGGAGCTGGGGAGCTATCTGAAGCTGGGCAGGGGTGAGGACGCGGGGGGCGGCCGCAGACGGCCGTCCATCCAGGCCGACGCGGTGGAGGCCGTCATCGCGGCGGTCTATCTGGACGGAGGCATTGGCTCGGCCCGGAAGCTCATCACCCGATTCATTCTGACGGACAACCGGCGGGAGCAGGGGGGCACCCGGGATTATAAGACGGCGCTCCAGGAGCTGGTCCAGCGGGAGAGCGGTCAGGTGCTCAGCTACCGGCTCACCGGCGAGAGCGGGCCCGACCACGCCAAGGTCTTTGCCGTGGAGGTGGAGTTGAACGGCGCGCCGGTGGGCGCCGGCGAGGGCAGGAGCAAGAAGGAAGCGGAGCAGATGGCGGCCAAGGCCGCAATCCAGAAGCTGAGCAGATAACCGGAGAGGGGGCCGCCAGGGGCGGCGGCCCGGAGAGAAGATGCCACCGCGCAGATCCAAAAACAAGGAAGTTGGAGGACACAACGTGGAGAGAGAGAAATTTGCATCCCGGCTGGGCTTTATTCTGATTTCGGCCGGCTGCGCCATTGGTCTGGGGAACGTATGGCGCTTCCCCTTCATCACCGGAAAATACGGAGGGGCGGCCTTTGTGCTGGTCTATCTGGTTTTCCTGGTCATCCTGGGCCTGCCCATCATGGTGATGGAGTTCGCCGTGGGCCGAGCCAGCCAGAAGTCGGCCGCCCTCAGCTTCAACGTGCTGGAGCCCAAGGGGACCAAATGGCACCTGTACCGCTACGGCGCCATGGCGGGTAACTACCTGCTGATGATGTTCTATACCACCGTGGGCGGCTGGATGCTGGCCTACGTATGCAAGATGTTTCTGGGCGAGTTCCAGGGGATGGACTCCGGCGCTGTCACCGGCGTCTTTTTCGACATGCTGGCCCAGCCCGGCCCCATGATCGGCTGGATGCTGGTGGTCACGCTGCTGGGCTTCGGCATCTGCTCCCTGGGCCTGCAAAAGGGCGTGGAGCGCATCACCAAGGTGATGATGACCTGTCTGCTCCTGCTCATGCTGGTACTGGTGGTTCGCAGCGTCACGCTGGATGGGGCGATGGAGGGCCTGCGGTTCTATCTGGTGCCCGACTTCCACAATCTGCTCTACGACGCCGAGGGCAGCTTCATTTTGGGCGCGGCCATCTACGACGCCATGAGCCAGGCCTTCTTTACCCTGAGTCTGGGCATCGGTGCCCTGGCGATTTTCGGCAGCTACATCGGCCGAGAGCGCTCCCTCACCGGCGAGGCCATCAGCGTGGGGGTGCTGGACACCTTTGTGGCCCTGATCGCCGGGCTCATCATCTTCCCCGCCTGCTTTGCCTTCGGGGTGCAGCCCGACCAGGGGGTGGGCCTGGTGTTTATGACTCTGCCCAACGTGTTCAACCAGATGCCGTTGGGCAATGTATGGGGCGGGCTGTTCTTCCTGTTCATGTCCTTTGCGGCACTGTCCACCATCATTGCCGTGTTTGAAAACATTGTGGCCTTCGCCATGGACCTGGGCTGGAGCCGGAAAAAGGCCATCGTGGTCAACGGCGCGGCGCTGATCCTGCTGTCTCTGCCCTGTGTGCTGGGCTTCAACGTCTGGAGCGGTTTTACCACCCCGGTGGGCAACATCCAGGATCTGGAGGACTTTGTTGTCTCCAACAACCTGCTGCCCCTGGGCTCGCTGGTTTACCTGCTGTTCTGCACCTCCCGCCGGGGCTGGGGCTGGAAGAGCTTTATCGAAGAGGCCGATGCCGGGCAGGGAGTGAAGTTCCCCAAGTGGGCCCGGGTATATGTCAGCCGCATCCTGCCCATCATCGTGCTGGTCATCTTCGTCATGGGCTACTATCAGAAGTTTTTCGCAAAATAAGGGGCGTGCGCCCGGGGACGGACTGCTTCGGCGGCCCGTCCCCTTTCTGCGGGCAAAAGATTTGCAAACCCCTGTGAAACTTGGTATAATACAGTATTCATAGCCTCACAGACAGGCAGGTGTAGCATTTGTACTTAAAGGCGCTGGAAATCCAGGGGTTCAAATCCTTCCCTGACAAGACGGTCCTCACCTTCGACCAGGATATCACCGCCATCGTGGGCCCCAACGGCAGTGGAAAGTCCAACATCTCCGACGCCATCCGCTGGGTCATGGGGGAGCAGTCCACCAAGGCCCTCCGGGGCGGCAAGATGGAGGACGTCATCTTCGGCGGCACCCAGCGGCGCAAGCAGTTGGGCTTTGCGGAGGTCTCTCTGGTGCTGGACAACTCAGGCCGCCTCTTCGACATGGAGGAGAGTGAGGTCATGGTCACCCGGCGGTACTACCGCTCGGGGGAGAGTGAATACTTCATCAACCGCCACGCCGTGCGGCTCCGGGACGTCAACGAGCTGTTCATGGACACCGGTCTGGGCCGGGAGGGCTACTCCATCATCGGTCAGGGCAAGATCGACGAGATCCTGTCCGTCAAGTCGGCCGACCGCCGGGAGGTCTTTGAGGAGGCGGCCGGCATCTCCCGCTACCGCCACCGCAAGGAGGAGGCCGAGCGGAAACTGGAGCGCACCCAGGAGAACCTGGTGCGCATCAACGACAAGATCGACGAGCTGGAGCTCCAGGTGGAGCCCCTGCGGGCCCAGTCGGAGAAGGCCCGGAAGTATCTGGTCCTCCGGGACGAGCTGCGGGGGCTGGAGATCTCGGTCTGGCTGGATCAGCTCGACAGATTGCGCTCCAGCGCCCGCAAGCTCCTGAGCGACTATGACAATGCCGTCCGCCAGAAGGGGGAGGCCCAGCAGGCGCTGGAGAGCCTCTACGCCGCCGCCGAGGGCTACGCCGCCCAAATGCGGGAAAAGGATATGGAGGCCGAGGGCATCCGGTTCCAGATGCAGCAGCGACAGGCCGACGCCAACGAGTGTGAGCGGGCCGTGGCGGTGCTGAAGGCCCGGATTCAGAGCAATCTGGAGAATGCCGACCGGGTCCGGCGGGAGCTGGAGGCCCAGGAGGGCCGGGCCGGGTCCCTCTCCGGTCAGATCGCCGAACGGCAGGCTCGCCTGACCGAGATCGCCGGAAGGATGGAGGCGCTGCAGGCCCAGCGGGCTGCCGCCGAGGAGGCCGGCCGCCAGGTCAGCCAGAGCGCCGGGACCCTGCAGGCCGAGCTGGAGGCCCTGCGGCAGAAGGAGGCCGTGGAGACCGCCTCCGCCGCAGAGGCCAGAGCCCTGCTCTCCGCGCTGGCCGCCGCCGCCCAGGAGCTGCTGGACCGGGACGAGGCGGTGCGGCAGGAGCTGGCCGAGGGGGAGCAAAAGCTCTCCGTGACCCGGGAGGAGGCCGCCCGGGCCGGGAAGGAGCTGGCCAAGGCCCGGGAGGACCGGGATTCCCTGCTGAACATCATCAGCGGCTACACCATGCGCCTGGACAGCCGGGAGAAGAAGGCCAGGGCCGCCGAGGAGGCCCATGTCAAGCTCCAGATGGAAGAGAACGCCGTCGCCTCCCGCATCCATATGCTCGCCGAGATGGAGAAGCTCTACGAGGGCTACTCCAAGGCGGTAAAGCTGGTGATGGGAGAGGCCGAGCGGGGAAACCTGAAGCATATCCACGGCCCGGTGGCCGGGCTCATCCATGTGCCCGACCGGTATGCCGTGGCCGTAGAGATCGCCCTGGGGGGCGCTATGCAGCATGTGGTGGTGGACAGCGAGGCCGACGGCAAGGCGGCCATCCAGTACCTCAAGCGCCGGGACGGCGGCCGCTGCACCTTCCTGCCCCTGAACACCATCCGCCCCTCCGACTTCCGGGAACGGGGCGCGGCTCAGGAGCCGGGCTTTGTGGGCCTGGGGGACGAGCTGGTGGAGTTCGACCCCCGCTATGCGAAGATTATTTCCAATTTGCTGGGCCGGACGGTGATCGCGGAGGATATGGACGCCGCCATCGCCATGGCCCGGAAATACGGCCACCGTTTCAAGATCGTCACCCTGGACGGCCAGGTCCTGAACCCCGGCGGCTCCATGACCGGCGGCTCGGTGTCCCGCAGCGCGGGCATCCTGTCCCGGGCCAACGAGCTGGAGCGGCTTCAGACCCAGAGCGAGGGCCTCCAGGCCCAGCGGGCGGAGGCCCAGCGGGCGGTGGAGGAGGCGCGGCGGGAGCGCACCGCCGCCGCCTATGAGCTGGAGACCGCCCAGGCCCAGCGCCGGGAGCTGGAGGACAGCATCCTCAAGCTGGAGGAGCGGGGCGCCCACTTCGCCCAGATGCTGGAGAGCCAGGAGACCCAGCGCGGGGAGCTGCGCGGGGAGCTGGAGCAGATCGAGACGCGCAGCCGCCGCACGGAGGAGGACACCCGGAATGCCCGGGCGCGCATCCAGGCCCTGGAGGGCTCCGCTGCCGCCCTGCGGGCCGAGGTCGAGGGCAAGGCGGCCGGACAGGACGACCTGAAGGCCCGGATGGAGCAGGTCAACGAGAACGCCGCGCGGCTCAATCTGGAGCTGGCCGCTCTGGAGGCCGAACAGGCGGCGTCCCGGCAGGCTCTGAGCGAGCTGGAGAGCCTGCGGGCGGACATCACCGGCGATCGGGCGGAGCGGGAGACCATGCTGGCCCAGTTCCAGGAGAAAAACGGGACCCTCACCGCCCAGATCGGCGAGAAGGAGAGCGTCCTCCAGACCATCCGGGAGGAGAACCGGGAAAAGGAGGAGGCCATCCAGCGGCTGAACCAGGAGAAGCTGGCGCTGGAGGGAGAGCGCAACCGGGCGGACCGGGAGAGCCGGGACAAAAATGCCGAGCTTCTCTCCATGGAGCGGGAGGTCTCGGTGCTGGAGCAAAAAAAAGTGGCCGCCGAGCTGGAAGAAAAGCAGATTCTGGACAAACTGTGGGAGACCTACCAGCTCTCCCACGAGGCGGCCCGGGCCCAGCGCCAGACGCTGGAGTCGATCCCCAAGGCCCAGCGGCGCATCGGAGAGCTGAAGCGCGCCATCTCCGGCCTGGGCAACATCAATCTGGACGCCATCGAGGAGTTCCAGCGGGTCAACGAGCGATACACCTACCTCACCGGCCAGCGGGACGACGTGCAGAAGTCCAAGACGGAGCTGGAGCGCGTCATCGCGGACATCACCGGCGAGATGAAGGCCATCTTTGCCCGGCAGTTCTCCATCATCAACCAGGCGTTTGGCGAGACCTTCCTGGAGCTCTTCGGCGGCGGCAAGGCCACCCTGGAGCTGGAGGACGAGACGGATATCCTCAACTGCGGCATCGAGATCCGGGTCCAGCCCCCCGGCAAGGCCCTGAAGGTGCTCTCCCTGCTGTCCGGCGGGGAAAAGGCATTTGTGGCCATCGCCCTGTACTTTGCCATTCTGAAGGTCCGCCCCACCCCCTTCTGCGTCATGGACGAGATCGAGGCCGCGCTGGACGACGCCAACGTCACTCGGTTCGCCCGCTATCTGCGCCAAATGGCCGACCGGACCCAGTTCATCGTGATCACCCACCGGCGCGGCACCATGGAGGAGGCCGACGTGCTCTACGGCGTCACCATGCAGGAGCAGGGGATCAGCAGACTGCTGACCATTAACCTAAACGATGTGGAAGCCGAACTAAAGATCAAGTAAAGGAACAAAGACTATGGGATTATTGGATAAAATCAAAAAGCTGAACCTCTTTGCCGGCTTTTCCGCCATCGACGACGAGTTCTATGACGAGTTGGAGGAGGCCCTCATCCTCTCCGACATGGGGATGGACACCACCCTCAAGGCGGTGGAGGAGCTGCGGGAGCGGGTCCGGGGCGAGAAGCTCAAGGACCGGGACGAGGTCCGCGCTTGCCTGCGCCGCGTGCTGCAGGATATGCTGAACGTGGGGGATACCGGCCTGGCGCTGGATACCAGGCCGGCGGTAGTCCTTTTCATCGGGGTCAACGGGATGGGTAAGACCACCACCATCGGAAAGCTGGCCGCCGGGCTCAAGGCCCAGGGAAAAAAGGTCCTGCTGTGCGCCGGAGATACCTTCCGGGCCGCCGCCGCCGACCAGCTCACCGTCTGGTCCCAGCGGGCGGGGGTGGACATCGTCAAGCAGCACGAGGGGGCCGATCCCGCCGCCGTGGTCTTTGACGCGGTCTCCGCTGCCAAGGCCCGGGGCGCCGACGTGATCCTGGTGGACACCGCCGGGCGGCTGCACAACAAGCAGAACCTGATGAACGAGCTGAGCAAGATCTCCCGGGTCATCGACCGGGAATTGCCCGGTGCCAGCCGGGAGACCCTGCTGGTGCTGGACGCCACCACCGGCCAGAACGGCCTCATCCAGGCCAAGCAGTTCCGGGAGTCCGCCGGGGTCACCGGCATCGTCCTCACCAAGCTGGACGGCACCGCCAAGGGCGGGGTCACCGTGGCCATTGCGGACACGCTTCAGATCCCCGTCAAATATATCGGCCTGGGCGAGGGGATCGAGGACCTGCGGCCCTTCGACGCCGCGGCCTTTACCGAGGCGCTGGTGTAGCAAAAAAAGGAGAATGGACATGGCACGAATCGACGGACGGGCCGGCGACGAGCTGCGCCCCATCGAGATCATCCCCAACATCAACAAATTCGCGGAGGGCTCCTGCCTGATCCGCTGCGGCAATACCCAGGTGCTGTGCACCGCCTCCGTGGAGGAGCGCACCCCGCCCCACGTCCCCGAGGGGGAGGGCTGGGTCACCGCCGAGTACTCCATGCTGCCCCGGGCCAACCGGGAGCGCTCCAAGCGGGACATCGCCAAGCTGAAGCTCTCCCCCAGAAGCGCCGAGATCCAGCGGCTGGTGGGCCGCGCCCTCCGGGCGGCGGTGGATTTGGAGAAGCTGGGGCCACGCACCATCACCGTGGACTGCGACGTGCTCCAGGGGGACGGCGGCACCCGCACCGCCAGCGTCACCGGCGGCTTTGTGGCTCTCAGCTATGCCCTGCACAAGCTGGTGGAGGACGGCGCTTTGAAGGAGATGCCTCTGCGGACCTGCGTGGCGGCCATCTCGGCGGGCATCGTGGACGACGAGCTGCTGCTGGATCTGTGCTACGAGGAGGACTCGGCGGCCCAGGTGGACCTGAATTGCGTCATGACCGGGGAGGGGGAGCTGGTGGAGCTCCAGGGCACCGGCGAAGGCCGGGCCTTCACCATCGACGAGCAGCGGCGGCTGGTGGACCTGTGCGCCAAAGGCATCCGAGAGGTCCAGTCCATCCAGAAGGCCGCGTTGGGAGGTTGACCGGAATGAAAGTCGTACTCGCCAGCAAAAACGCCCACAAGCTCCAGGAGCTGCAGGACATCCTCTCCGCCCAGGGCGTGGCAGTGATTCTGGAATCCGCGGCGGGGGTGGATGTGGAGGTGGAGGAGACCGGGACCACCTTTGAAGAAAACTCCCTGCTCAAGGCCAGGGCCGTTATGGAGGCCTCCGGCCTGCCCGCCATCGCCGACGACTCGGGCCTGATGGTGGACGCCCTCAACGGGGCTCCGGGCGTCTACTCCGCCCGGTACGGCGGGCCCGGCCTGGACGATGCGGGCCGGTACCGACTCCTGCTGGAGAACATGCGCGGGGTGCTGGACCGGAAGTGCCGGTTCGTCTCGGCCATCACGCTATGTATGCCCTCCGGCGACATCGTGACCGCCCGGGGGGAGTGCCCCGGCACCCTGGCGTACGCCCCTCAGGGGGAGAATGGCTTCGGCTATGACCCCATCTTCTTCGTACCGGAGAAAAAAAAGACCTTTGCCCAGCTCACGGCGGAGGAGAAAAACGCCATCTCCCACCGGGGACGGGCGCTCCAGCTCTTCCAGGAGAAGCTGTCGGCCTATCTGGCCGGGCAGAAAGAGCAATCAAACAGAATATAAGGAGTATATATGGAACTGACAAGCAAGCAGAGGGCCCAGCTCCGGGGAATGGCCAATTCCCTGGACCCCATCGTCCACATCGGAAAGGACGGCCTCGGGGACAATCTGGTCAAGCAGGCCAGCGACGCCCTGGAGGCCAGGGAGCTCATCAAGTGCCGGGTGCTGGAGAACTCCATGCTCACCGCCCGGGAGGCCGCCGACGCGCTGGCCCGGGCCGCCCGGGCCGAGGTAGTCCAGGTCATCGGGACGAAGTTCGTCCTGTACCGCGAGAGCCACAACAAGGAGAAAAAGGACAAAATCGTGCTGGTCAAGGACAAAAGGCGTCCGGAATAATACCTCCGCATGGGAGGGCAGTGAGGAAGAGGGAGTGCTCGCTATGAAGATCGGCGTCTATGGCGGAACGTTTGACCCGCCCCACATGGGGCATCTCGAGGCGGCCCGGGCGGCCATGGATCTCCTGGGACTGGACCGGATGCTGTTTATTCCGGCGGCTGTGCCGCCCCACAAGGTCCTGCCGCCGGAGGCTGCCGCCGCCGGAGACCGGCTGGCCATGGCGGAACAGATGGCCGACGGGCTGACCCTCCTGACCGGGCGGCCCGGCTGTGCCCAGGCCGACTCCACGGAGCTGCACCGGCAGGGAAAAAGCTATACGGCGGATACCCTGGACCAGCTTCGGGAAAGATATCCAGACGATGAGCTGTGGCTGCTGATGGGCACCGATATGTTCCTGACCCTGCAGACCTGGCACCAGCCCGGGCGCATCCTGGCCCAGGCCCGGGTGGCCGCCTTCGCCCGGGCGGAGTCGGACAGTATGGAGGCGATGGAGCGGCAGGCGGCCTTCCTGCGGGACAGCTACGGCGCTCAGGCGACCCTTCTCCGTCTGCCGCGGGTCACTGAGGTGTCCTCCACCTTCCTGCGCTCCCGGCTGAGAGAGGACCGGGCTGAAGTCCGGGACCTGCTTTGGTGCCAGGTATACGGCTCCATCCTGCGCCGGGGCCTCTACGGGGTGAAGGCCGACCTCCGGCATCTGGATGACGAGGACCTGCGCCGCTGTTCCTGGTCGATGGTCAAGGCCAAGCGCATCCCCCACATCCGGGGCTGCGAGGAGGAGGCCGTCCGGCTGGCCCTGCGCTGGGGGGCGGACCCGGAAGCGGCCCGCCGGGCGGGCATTCTCCACGACTGCACCAAGTACCTGGACCTGGCGGAGCAGTTGAAATTGTGTGACGAATATGGTATCGTATTGGATGATTTGGAGCAAAAGGCGGTCAAGCTGCTGCATTCCAAGACCGGCGCGGCCATCGCCCGCCATGTCTATGGGGCGCCGGACGAGGTGTGCGACGCCATCTACTGGCACACCACCGGAAAGGCGGATATGACCTTGCTGGAAAAGGTGCTGTACCTGGCCGACTACATCGAGCCCTCCCGTGAGGAGTTCCCAGGGTTGAAGGAATTGCGCCGTCTGGCCTATGAGGACCTGGACCAGGCGCTGCTGCTGGGCTGCCGGCTCACCATCGAGGATATGGAGGAGCGGGGCGTGCCGGTGCATACCAATACCCTCCAGGCCAGAGACTGGCTGAAAGGACGTAATCCATGAGCGACGAAAACGGCGCCAAGCCACAGAAAAAAAGAGGCGGAGACCGGCTGATGAAGTCGGAGAAGCGGGAAAAGCGGCCCAAGGTCCAGCGGACCGGACGGGAGTTGATCCTGCACCGGGTCTATGTTGCCCTGACGGCCGTCTCCGCCGTCATTGTAGCGCTCTTTGTGCTGTATAACATCCTGGTGGTGAAGCCCACCGTGGGCGGCAGGACGGAAAAGGACCCGGCTGCACCCGGCGCCACGGAAGATGTGACCCAGGCGCCCAACCATGTGAAGGGCGACGACGGTGATCGCAAGGAGGACTTCTTCACCTTCCTGGTGGTGGGCCGGGACACGGGCGGCGGCGGTAATACCGACACCATCATGCTGGTGTCCTACGACGTGCCCAACCAGAAGCTGTCCGTCATGAGCATCCCCCGGGACACCATGGTGAACATCCCCTATGACATCAAGCGGATCAATGCCGTCTACAACTATTACGGCGGCGGGGAGGACGGCATCGACGCCCTCTACAAGGAGGTCAGCCAATTGGTGGGCTTCCGGCCCGACTTCGAGGTGGTCATCGAATGGGCGGGTGTGGGCGAACTGGTAGACGCTATTGGCGGTGTGGACTTCGAGGTGCCCATGCGCATGCGCTATTACGACCCCACCCAAAACCTGAACATCGACCTGCAGAAGGGCTACCAGCATCTGGACGGGGACAAGGCCATGCAGCTCATCCGCTTCCGCCACAACAACGACCTGTCCGTGGGCTATGCCGACGGCGACATCGGCCGCATCGCCACCCAGCAGGCCTTCCTGAAAACCGTCATCCAGAAGTGCCTGTCCAGCATCACCGACATCGGGACCATCACCCGCCTGGTGGGGGTGTTCCTGGACAACGTGCAGACCGATCTGACCGTCAACAATCTGCTGTATTTCGGGGAAAAGGCCATTCTGGGCGGACTGAGCATGGACAACGTGACCTTTGTCACCATGCCCGGCGACTATAACGGCTACGCCTGGAGCCGCACCTACCAGAACAATCAGTCCTATGTACTGCCCTATGCCGACGAGGTCATCGGGGTGGTCAACGAGTATTTCAACCCCTTCCTGGAGGAGCTGACCACCGAGCACCTGGACATCATGTCGGTCAATTCCAACGGGAGCCTGTCCTCCACTACCGGCGTGGTAGAGGACGCCAAGGCGGCCAGAGCCCCGGTCAAGACCTCCAAGCCCTCCAAGCCCGCCTCCAGCCCCGCTGTGGAGCCGGTCGAGAGCGTGGAGCCCCAGGAGACCGGCACGGTGGAGCCCTCCCCGGTCCCGTCGGAGAGCGCCGCCCCCTCCCAGAGTCCGTCGGGCGGCCCCGGCGGCACTGTTTTGCCCAGCGTGAGCCCCTCGCAGCCGCCGGCGGAGAGCGCCAGCCCGGAGCCATCTCCGACGCCGTCGGAGCGCCCCGGCGTCCTGCCGCCCGTCCCGACGCCGGTGGAGACCGGCTCCGCCGGAAGCGGCGGGGAGCAGCCGCCGGAGGGCATCCCCATCTACTGACCTGCCACACTGGAAAAAGGATAAGGAGAGCTGTCTATGATGAATCCGAAGGATATGGCCCTGACCATTGCCAAGGCCCTGGACGACAAGAAGGGTCAGGACATCAAGGTTCTGGAGACCGGCGCCCTGACCACGCTGGCCGACTATTTCGTGCTCTGCACCGCCACCTCCAGTACCCAGATTAAGGCGTTGGGGGACGAGTGTGAGAAGGTGATGAAGGAGGCGGGAGAGCTTCCCCACCACATCGAGGGGCACCGGGGGGGCACCTGGGTCCTGCTGGACTTCTCCTCGGTGGTGGTCCACATCTTCAACGACGAGGCCCGGAAGTTCTATGATCTGGAGCGCCTGTGGCGGGACGCCGCAGAGCTGGACCTGAGCGAGGTCCGAAAGCCCGACTGAAATAAAGCTTTATGCCGCTGCCCGCTTTGCGGGCGGCATGGCCGTTTTTGCGTTACGTTTGCGCAGAAAAAAGACCGCGGCACCGCCGCGGTCTTTTTTGTGGGGAAGGCTCCCGCATCAGCTCCTGGTAAAGAGGAAAAGGGTGATGGCGACCATGGCGGATACCACAGCGGCCAGACCCAGCAGGAAGTGGAACCCCATGTCCTGCTGCGGGTGGAAGCGCACCCACAGCCCGCAGATCAGCATACAGGTCAGCAGGAACAGGGAGAGCCCACCCAGAAGCCGGAGAAAAACCGTCATCTATTCACCTCCCAGAAACAGATCGAGCTGAGCGTCCAAAAAGGCGGCTGCGCCAGCGTCGCTGTAGATTTCAGGCCCGTAATACCGCTGAAATTCCTCTCCGCGGTAGAAGGCAAGTTGCATAGTATAAACCAGGCCGAAGGCGGCCAGCCGGCAGGCCTCTTCCGATTTGGCGGGGCCGAAATGGGCCCGGAGGCCGGGCAGAATATCCAGGGGAAGCGAGATGGGTTCTTCCAGCAGAAGGTAGGGGATGGAGGCCTGGGTCAAAGCGCGGTATTTGAGCATGGCCAGGCAGACGGGCAGGAGGCGGGCGCGGAGCTGTTGCCGAGGGGTGCTGCCTGGGGGGGCCTCTCCGGCGTGACGGCGGAACTCCGCCGCCACGATCTCATCCACGGCAGCCTTGAGCAGGGCGTCCTTGGAATGGAAGCAGTAGTTGATCATGGATAGATTGACGCCTGCTTCGGCGGTCAGCCTCCGGGCGGTCAGCTCATCGGGCGGGACGTCCTCCTCCAGCAGCCGCCTGGCCGCCTGAAGAAGTTTTTCTCGGGTGCTTTGCTGTGCCATATGCTCACCTCATATAAAACATGTTTTAAATATGTTTTATATTATACCCGCCCGGCGGCGCTGTCAAGGGAAAAGTGCGGCCTGCCCCGCCTTACTCCGGTGAAATGCTTGCAATATCAGCCCATTTCGAGTATAATAGCACGGAATGTGTTGCGAAGGTGGGAAGGGTCCCGCCGGACGCCGAACGATAAGGAAGTGCAAACGATGAAGTACGATTTTGCCAGCATCGAGCCCAAGTGGCAGAAAAAGTGGCGGGAAGAAAAGACCTTTGCCGCGGCCAACGGTGGGGACAAGCCCAAATTTTACGGCTTGGTGGAGTTTCCCTATCCCTCCGGGCAGGGCCTGCACGTGGGCCACGCCCGGCCCTACACCGCCATGGACGTGGTAGCGCGGAAAAAGCGGATGGACGGCTATAACGTGCTGTTTCCCATGGGCTATGACGCATTCGGACTGCCCACCGAGAACTACGCCATCAAAAACCACATCCACCCCGCCCAGGTGACCCACGACAACATCGCCAACTTCACCAAACAGCTCCAGATGTTGGGCTACTCCTTCGACTGGGACCGGGTCATCAACACCACCGACCCGGAGTATTACAAGTGGACCCAGTGGATCTTCCTTCAGCTCTATCAAAAGGGACTGGCCTACAAGACCACCATGCCCGTGAACTGGTGCACCTCCTGCAAGTGCGTGCTGGCCAACGAAGAGGTGGTGGAGGGGGTCTGCGAGCGCTGCGGCGCCCCCGTGGTCCGTAAGGAGAAGAGCCAGTGGATGCTCAAGATCACCGAGTACGCCCAGCGGCTCATCGACGACCTGGACGATCTGGACTTCATCGAGCGGGTGAAGATCCAGCAGAAGAACTGGATCGGCCGCTCCACCGGTGCGGAGGTCACCTTCCGGGCTACCACCGGGGACGACATCGTGGTCTTTACCACCCGGCCTGACACCCTCTTCGGCGCAACCTATATGGTCATCTCGCCCGAACACGCCTATGTGGCCAAGTGGGCCGGTCAGCTCACCAATCTGGACGAGGTGCAGGCGTATGTGGCCGCCGCAGCCCGCAAATCCGACTTCGAGCGCACCGAGCTGGCCGCCGACAAGGAAAAGACCGGCGTGGAGCTCCAGGGCGTCCGGGCCGTCAACCCGGTCAACGGCAAGGAGATCCCCATTTTTATCTCCGACTACGTCCTGGCCTCCTACGGTACCGGCGCCATCATGGCTGTGCCCGCCCACGATACCCGGGACTGGGCGTTCGCCAAAAAGTTCGGCCTGCCCATTGTTGAGGTGGTCCAGGGCGGCAACGTCCAGGAAGAGGCCTTTACCCTCAAGGACGACACCGGCATTATGGTTAACTCTGGCTTCCTGGACGGCCTGACCGTCAAGCAGGCCATCCCCACCATCACCAAGTGGCTTACCGAGCAGGGCATCGGCCACGAACAGGTGAACTATAAGCTCCGGGACTGGGTGTTCTCCCGCCAGCGCTACTGGGGCGAGCCCATCCCCATGGTGTGGTGCGACCAGTGCGGCTGGGTGCCCCTGCCGGAGGAGCAGCTCCCCCTGCTGCTGCCCGACGTGAAGAGCTACGAGCCCACCGACAACGGCGAGTCCCCTCTGGCCCACATGACCGACTGGGTGGAGACCACCTGCCCCCACTGCGGCGGCCCCGCCCGGCGGGAGACCGACACCATGCCCCAGTGGGCGGGCTCCTCCTGGTATTTCCTGCGGTATATGGACCCCCACAACCAGGAGGCTCTGGCCTCCCGGGAGGCGCTGGATTACTGGTCCCCAGTGGACTGGTACAACGGCGGCATGGAGCATACCACCCTGCACCTGCTCTACAGCCGGTTCTGGCACAAATTCCTCTACGACCTCGGCGTGGTGCCCACCAAGGAGCCCTACAAGAAGCGGACCAGCCACGGCATGATCCTAGGCGAGGG
>ERZ781272.460-NODE-460-length-28478-cov-4.880836_pt1 | contig 28478 bp, 23 predicted proteins | sample MGYA00375850_ERZ781272 | MGnify/ENA primary metagenome ERZ781272 (study PRJEB29790, sample SAMN06051246) | human gut metagenome | host: Homo sapiens | place: USA: Cincinnati, Ohio | collected 2013-06-21 | study: EMG produced TPA metagenomics assembly of the Gut...
AGCCCCCGCCCACAAGGGGGGGGGCGGGGCCGGTGGCCCCCACCGGGCCTTTATGTGTTTTGGTCCCCGCCTCTTTTACCAGCGCAAGGTAACGGTTCCAGGCGTCCATGCGGTCTTTCTGGATGAGAGCCCAAAACTGCAGTGCGATGGTCTGCGCGAGGCAGTAGTCGATGTAATAGAAGGGACGCTCGTAAATGTGCATCTTCGCCTGCCAGCCTTTTCCGCCCTCATAGAATGGAGTGCCCTGTAGCTTGAGCCAGGGCCTGAATTCACTTTCAAGCTTCGCCCAGACCTCATGGCGCTGTGCGGGAGTATATTCCGGGTGCTCGTAGATGATGTGCTGGAAATAGTCGACGATTGTGCCATAGGGGATAAAGAACAGTGCGCTTGCAAGGTGGCTATACTTGAATTTATCTGCGTCCTGGCCGAAGAAGTAGTGAGACCATTGCTCCGCGAAGAACTCCATGGACATCGAGTGGATTTCACAGGACTCGAGTGTCGGGTTCTGGTTTTCAAGTGGGAGGATATTGCGGGCTGTGTAACCTGCAAACGCATGGCCCGCTTCGTGGGTTACGACCTCGACGTCGCCGGCAGTACCATTAAAGTTCGCAAAGATAAACGGGGTTTTGTAGACAGGAAACGAGGTACAGTATCCGCCGCCGGACTTTCCCTTACGGCTGAGCACGTCTAACATCTCGTTGTCATACATCCAGTCGATGAACTCTGCGGTCTCAGGAGAGAGCTCATGGTACATCTTTTTTGCGTTTGCCAAAATTTCGTCCGGCGTGCCGACCGGAGTAGCATTGCCGGAACGGAACATCAGGCTGTCGTCCGCAAAGCTCATCGGGTAGCCGGCGCCGATGCGCTCAGCCTGCTCCTTTTTCAGGGAAACACAGATAGGGACAATGTACTTGAGGACCGCCTGGCGGAACTTCTCCACATCCTCCTTGGTATAACAGTTGCGCATCATCTGGTTGTAACCGAGCTGGATGTAATTGTCATAGCCCATCTTCTTTGCCATGGTATCGCGCAGATGGACAAGCTTATCATATATTTCATCGAGGGTTGCGCTGTTCTCCTCAAACCAATTCCCCTCTGCTTCCCAGGCGGCATTACGCACCGCATCATCTGTGGACTGCTTGTACGGGGTGAGCTGAGACAGGGTCAGGACCTTGCCGTCAAAGGGAATCTGGGCGCTTGCGATGAGTTTGTCATACTGCATAACCAGTTCATTTTCCTGCTGCACTTCCTGCGTAATAATCGGGTCAAAGGCCTTAAGCTCGATTTCCGCATTTTTAAAGTAGAGAGAGCCGTAATCAGACTCAAATTCCTTCCGAAAAGGGCTGTCGAGCATGACAAGGGTAAAATTTTGTGCAAGCTCCGCGATGACAGGGTCCGCATTATTCCAGTAAATACGCTCTTCCTCATAAAATTTGTCCGCCGTATTAATGTTGTTACGGGTGGTCGCAATGCTCGATTCGGTCTGGACACGCCCACTGAATTCCTGCCAGTTGAGGAATGCCTGCTTGGCTTCCACATAGTTCTTGGCATTTTTCAGGGCGGCCGTAATGGCCCCAGCCTGTTTTTTCATCTTATCAAGGCCGATGCGCTGATAGGGAATGTCACGAAATTTCATAAGATATCCTTCCTCTCTCACATGGTTTTCGAAGCGGTACGCGGGGAGTTGCGCTCCCTCCCGCATGCCGTATCAGTTACTGTGTTAAACGTTTTCCCAGATGACTCTCGCAGTGTGCAGGCCGGTTTCGGTTGCAAAGCAGCATTCCTCCATGCCCTCAAACTCCAAAGAAATATCACTGTCGTAACCGTAGTTTTTAATGGTACGCAGGATTTTCCAAATTTTCAAATCGCCCTGACCAAGAATGGATCCACGGATGACATAACCGCCGACCGTTTCAAACCAGTTTCCCCCGGCACAGCCGAAACGGAGTCCTGTTGCGGGCATCATTTCCTTTTCACGGATATAAAAATCCTTGAGGTGAATCGTATCCGCATAGGGCAGGCATTTTTGCACAGCGACTTCGCTGGCATCGTCTACACAGCAAAAATTGCCGACATCCAGTGTCATTTTGACATTTTCGCGGTCAATTCCCTCAATCAGCCGGATACAGCGGTCCGCGCCATTGACAAAGAAACCGTGGTTTTCCAGCGAAGTGCTCATGCCATATTGTGCGGCATAATCCGCGCATTCCCTGCCGGCTTTGACGAGAATCGGGAACGCCTCTTCAAAGTCGTGCGGCGTGCTCTGTTCAAACGGGCGGATGAAAGACGCGCTGTCATGCCTCATCTTTTTTAGGCCGAGGATATGCGCGATGTCGATGAATTTCTTGATTCTTGCAATTTCCGCCTGCCGTTTTTCTTCTGTGTCCTGCAACACGTCTGCATTCAAAGAGAAAATGGAGAGCGGTAGGCCGATTTCCTTTGCATGGTCGCGGATGCCCTCGACAAGCTCCATATTAATGTCGCCGTTTTCCTGTAGAAAATCCAGATAAAACGGAACAAGTTCCATATGCTCACAGTCGTGTTCTTTCGCCCAATCCATGACGTCATAAATGGTCATTCTGCACTCCCTCATGGCGGCGGAAAGGCTATAACTACTGATCCCTAATCTCATGAGATATACCTCCAATTGTCTATTGCATTGCGGTGTAAACGGGTTTGTCATAAAGGAATCAAAACTCAGATGATTACAGTCTCATTATACAGGTATCGAGCTATATTTACAACCAAACCAAACGGAGAAAAAGGGATGAGATGTTTGGTGAAACGGGCAAAAGATGTATTTTTGTTGTCACACGAAAGACAAAAACAGACGACAAAACTGCCGTCTGTTTTTGTGCATATGTCTGAGAAAAGGAGATAACTTAAACGTTTTCCCAAATAACTCTAGCGGTGTGAAGGCCTGTCTCAGTTGCGAAACAGCACTCCTCCATACCTTCGAATTCGAGGGAGATGTCGCTGTTGTAGCCATAATCCTTGACTGTCTTGAGGATCTTCCAGATGTCGAGATCGCCCTGGCCAAGAATGGAACCACGGATGACAGAGCCGCCGACCGTCTCAAACCAGTTGCCGCCGCCGCAGCCAAAACGAGCACCGGTTGCCGGCATTCTCTCTCTGTCACGGATGTAGAAGTCTTTCAGATGGATGGTGTCTGCATACGGCAGGCACTTTTGAACAGCGATTTCGCTGATATCATCAACACAGCGGAAGTTACCGACGTCCATGGTCATTCGGACGTTCGGACGGTTGATGCCTTCAATGAGTCGGATGACTCTGTCCGCACCGTTGACAAAGAAGCCGTGATTTTCAAGAGAAGTGCTCATGCCATACTGAGCGGCATAATCTGCGCACTCTCTGCCTGCTTTGACGATAATTGGGAATGCTTCTTCGTAGTCGTGCGGAGTAGAGAGCTCAAACGGACGGCGGAAGGAAGCGCTGTCATGGCGCATCTTTTTCAGGCCGAGCATATGAGCGATGTCGATGTATTTCTTAATTCTTGCGATTTCCGCTTCTCTTTCTTCTTCCGTTTCCTTCAGAACGTCTGCGTTGAGGGAGAAGATGGAGAGGGGAAGGCCGATTTTCTCTGCATGGTTGCGGATGCCCTCGACGAGCTCCACATTGATGCTGCCGTCCTCCAGCTCAAAGTTCAGGTTGAACGGAACGAGCTCCATGTGCTCGCACTCATGAGCTTTTGCCCAATCCATAACATCATAAATGCTCATTCTGCCGTCTTTCATTGCGGCATCGAGACAATAGCTGCTAATACCTAATCTCATGATATACTACCTCCATAACCTTATAGTATGTTATAATACAAGTAGCTCCTTAATGAGCCACTATTAGAATACATGGAAAAAAGGGATGTTTCAAGGCAAAAAAAAAACAAATTAGTTTGGAGCAAACTGACAATAGTGACAATGTATTTTTAAGTAGACAGACGTTCTTGTGGTTTGTTCATAAAAATCAAAGAAGTTTTTTGCCAGTATTGTCCTTGTTTGCAGACAATCTACCCTGTTCGATGAAGGGATAGAGAAACGGACACAAATTCTATATACTAGATCACGAGACCGAGAAGCGGGAGATAGTGGTAATCTGTTCCTGCTATCATAATAGCAAATTAGGAGGAATAAAATAAATAAAAGCGTTCCGGCGGTAGGGATATACTATACTTAATATATAAAATTTTTGACCGGTAAGTTTGAAACAGTGACCACAACCCTGCAAGTGGAGTTCTAATGATTTGGAACAATAAGTAAACTAATAGAAAATAAAAGGAAATAGGCCTGCTTCTAGAAAAATAGAATCATACGCGGTTGAATTTATGGTTCGAATTATACGATTTAAACATGGCAATTTGACTATGATAATGGGAAATTATTATTGAAGTTGCTTTTTGAGCTATGAAAAACGTACAGATGATTCTGAAATTATATAGAGAATATGACCTTAATTCATAACAAAAAACGAAATGCACAAAAAAAACTTGAACAATCTATGTCAAATTTGTTGACAAACGCGGGATTATATTTTATTATAATAGCAGTGGTTAGACGAGTTACATATTTGGTGATTTTTCACACATGGTCCTTTGGACTTCTCTTGAAAACGGGAAGTGAGTAAGGCGAAGACGGAAATGGTATGAAACGGTGTTCGAAAGAGGATTCTGTTTTGTGCTTTTTTGTTTTCGGTTTGTCAATTAAACGGATTCCATGAGGAGAAAGAAGGAGCAGGTGAGAAGGAGAATCAGAAATGTGAAGCGCATGACTCCACACATTGAACTGTGAATAGGTGGTACTGTTCACAAAAATCACGATTTAGGAGGTTCTGAACAAATGAAGAAAAAGGTTTTAGCCCTTCTTCTTGCAGCTATGATGTCTCTTTCCCTCGTAGCTTGCGGCGGTGGCGGTTCTTCTTCTACCGGTTCCACTGGTTCTACCACTGGTACTGGCGATGGCGGACTCAAGGGCAATGTCAACATTCAGTTGATCGAGTACGCGCTTGATCCCCAGACGGATACCGCTACTCAGAAAGAAATTGAAGGTTACAGCGCATACTTCAAGAGGGAGTTCGGCGACAAGAACCCGGGTGTTAAATACAACATCGAGGAAATTGCATGGGATAACGCACAGCAGAAAGGCCAGGTTTCCCTGTCCACTGGTGAGACCGACGTCGCTAACACCGGCGCTTATGCTTCCCAGTTCTACTACGGCGGCATCCTGAGACCGATCGATGATCTGCTTGAGAAAGACACCGAGTTCAAACCGCTTGAAGTTTATGCAAACGGTGTTTGGGAGAACTCCTTCACCATCCAAAACTACGAGAAGACCGAGCGTTTTGGTCTGCCTGCAGTTATGGGAGAGATGTATACCGTCTATGACAGCCAGATCTTCGAAGATTTCGGCGTAGAGGCTCTGCCTGAGAAACCGACCCCGGATGATATCATCAAGGCAGCAAAAGCCTGCACCGGTGTCAACCCGAGAACTGGCCAACAAAACTATGGTCTGCACTTCCTTGCTAATAGATCTACCGACGTCTTTGCATTCGTCGCGCTGACCTATGCAACCGGCGCAACCGGTGGTGAAGGCACCATCGGCGATCCTGCAAACATTAAATGGGATCTTAATAATGACAAGATGAAGAAAGCTTTCGAGTACATTGGCGAATATGTCAAATGCACCGGCCCGGGATTTCTCCAGAACCAGGGCAACGAGAACTTCGGGAAAGTCGTTGACCTCGATGAAGGTGTAGAGAACACCGTTGCTATCGTTCTCGATACCGGTATGGGCAATATCTGGGCTCGTTATCTGAGAGATGGAAAATCCGACACTACTGAATTGGATAGATTCAAATGCGTCTACAATGTTGGCCCGAACGGAATCGGCTGGGTCGCAGTTGACCCGATCGTCATGTCCAAGAAAGTTGACGATAAGAATCTTGACGCTGCTTGGGAAGTCATGAAGTTCCTAACCAACGAGGGTACTCAGAAATATGAGTACGAGAATGTCCGTAACGTCCCGACTTTGAAAGATTCTTCTTGGATCGATGAAGCTAACAAAGGTGTTAAGATCGCTATGGATATCGCTAACAACTGTCAGTACACCCTGATTGACGAGGCTAACCCGTTCTTCGTTTCTGACATCGTACCGGTTGTCCAGAAATACATGTCTGACGTTAAAGAGGGTGGTTCCCCGGATATCAGCGCAATCCTTGCAGACCTTCAGACCAAAGCGGAAGGGTGGTCCAAGACTCAGGGCTAATCTAGCTTTGTTGTAACTTACAATCACTCTGCCGTTCCGTCAGGGGCGGCAGAGTGATAATAAGTACAAACCTTTTAACTGGGTAAGAAGGTTTGTATTTATTACCTTTTATGTCTGAGAAATATAATGAGGAGGAATGTACATGCAATCGACTGCGCAAGTTAAGACTCAGAAAAAATTCCTCGGAATGCATGGTAGAGACTGGATCGGCTATTTGTTCTGCCTGCCACTTTTGGTTGGCTTGATCGTTTTCTATTATTATCCGATGATTCAGGCTTTTGTAATGAGTTTCCAAGTCACCGATGGTATGGGTACATACAAATGGGTCGGCTTTTCGAACTATGTTAGGCTGTTCAAGGATGCAACATATTGGAGCGCACTTGGCAACACCATTTACATGGCGATCATTTCGGTCATCCTGAATGTTGCTGTTCCTTTTATTTTTGCTTCGCTTATCAACAATGTCGCATGGGGCAAAAACTTCTTTAAGAGCTTGTTCTTTGTTCCAAACGTTGTTTCCGTTGTTGCGACTTCCATGCTCTTTAAATTCGTCTTCTATCCGACCAACCAAGGTATCGTGAATGGATTCCTTGCAAACTTCGGCATTGAGCCGCTGCGTTGGTTTGGTGACCCGGCAATGTGCCGCTTCACAGTCTGTTTGATGGGCCTGTGGTCAGGACTTGGTTATAATATCATTATCTTCCTTGCAGCGTTACAGAATGTCTCTCATGAGCTTTATGAAGCTGCGGACGTTGATGGCGTTGGTCCATTCAAAAAATGGTGGTACATTACTGTTCCGTCTGTCAAGCCAATTATCGTCTTCCTTTTCATGATGCAATGCATCAGCAGTATGAAACGTTTCACCGATGTTTACGTCCTCGGTGGTACCTCCGGGAACCCGGGTGGTAAGCTGATTACGGCCGTTCTCTTCATTTATAAGAACGCATTCCTTGGTTCTCAGATGGGTTACGGTTGTGCAGCTGCGTTTATCCTGTTTGCCATTATTCTTGTGCTGACCATCTTTAACAATACGGTGGTTAACAGACGTAACGACGAATAGGAAAGGGGGAAATCATACGATGGCAGAAAAATCTTACACAAAATCCAAAATGGTAGGCAAAATTGTGTTGTTCCTAATTCTTTGCCTGGTTGCCTTTATCTTGTTTATCCCTCTTTACTGGATGGTTCAGACAAGTTTTGATAACGCCTGCGTTGTCGATGCACCGTTCCCGCCGAGGTGGTTCCCGAAAGAACCTTCTCTCAGACCATATCGCCTGATGTTCCACCAGTTGCCGATGGCCAGATATTTGCTCAACACTTTTATAGTTGCTGTTGGCGTTATCATCGTTTCCGGTGGTTCCGCTATCCTGGCAGCATATGCTCTGTCCAAGATTAAGTTTAAGGGTTCCGGCGTTGTCCTCATGATGACCATGAGTGTCCTGATGATCCCGTTTGAACTCATCATGATCCCGCTGTATTCCCTCTTCTACCAAATTGGACTGAACAATACCTATTGGTGTATGTGGTTGACGGGCCTTGTCTATACTTTCGGTACCTTCTTTGCGAAGCAGTATCTGGATGGTATACCGGATGCCCTGCGTGAAGCGGCCATGATTGACGGCGCGGGTGAGTTCAGAACATTCGGCCAGATTTATGTTCCGCTGATGGGTTCCATCATTGCGACGATTGTCGTTCTACTCTTCTTGGGTGCATGGAACGACTTGATGTGGCCGTTGATCGCTTTGTCCAGTAAGGCAAAATGGACTGTTCAGATTGGTCTTGCTACCTTCACGATGCAGCAGGGTGCTTCACCCTCGCCAGCACTTCGTATGGCGGGCGCATGTATCAGTTTGATTCCGGTCTTGATTATTTACCTGTTCCTCCAGCGTTTTATCGTTGAGAGTATCGCACTTTCCGGTATCAAGCAGTAATTATGAATCAGAAAGGGAGACAGCAGTTGCTGTCTCCCTTTTTGTATAAGGAAAACCACGCGATAGTTGCATGGTAAAAAAGAGCAGCTTTGCCGGGGGATATTTCTTTTCCCTATAAATTGATTTTATCAGGGGAGTATGCTAAAATATATGCTACTAAGGGGGTAGGGGAATGTTTTGGAAGTGGTTGAAGGTGCTCTTTAGCAGAGTGGTCATTATCACTGCGTTGATTTTGCTCCAGGTTGCACTGCTGGTAGTGGCGGTTTGGAAGTTGTCCGACTACTTCGTTTATTGGTATATTGCCTGTGTTGTATTAAGCGTCGCTGTAGTAATATGGCTGATGAGTAAAAACGATAACCCCTCTTACAAGCTGGCATGGACTATTCTGATTCTCGTTCTCCCGATTTTTGGCGGATTGTTTTACCTGCTTTTTGGAACCAAGAGACTTCCCTATGCATTTCGGAAGAATATGAATCGTGTCTCCGAGGAAACAAAGGGGCTGCTCGAGCAAAACCGTGAAGTTTATAAGGAAATCTCTGGAGACAAGGATATCAAAAAACAGGTTCAATATTTTGATCAATTCGCGGGATTTCCCGTATACAAAAATACAACCACCGAATATCTGACGCCCGGTGAAATGAAATTTGAACGTATGGTCGAAGAACTAAAAAAGGCCAAGCATTATATCTTTTTAGAATATTTTATAATTGAAGAGGGAACCATGTGGGACACGGTTCTTGATATCCTTGTAGACAAAGTCAAAAACGGTGTAGAAGTGCGTGTGATGTACGACGATATTGGATGCATCAATACGCTCTCAAATCATTATGATGAAAAGTTGAGAAAACTGGGAATCCAGTGCTGCGTCTTTAATCCCTTTCATGCAAGGATGAATGCGCTGTTTAACAACCGTGACCATCGGAAGATTCTGGTCATCGACGGGAATGTAGCCTTTACCGGTGGTATCAACCTTGCAGATGAGTATATTAACGCCTATCCGAAGCATGGGCATTGGAAAGATGCTTCCATTATGGTAAAAGGAGAGGCAGTTTGGAGCTTTACAATGATGTTCCTTACTGCCTGGAATTTTACAAAAAAGACTACCTGTGATTATACAGATTACCGCCCGAAAAAGTATCATGAGAGTGAATTTGAGTCCGACGGCTATGTGATTCCCTATGCGGACAGCCCATTTGATGGAGAAAATGTCGGAGAAAATGTCTACATGAATATCATCAACAACGCAACGGACTATGTCTATATCAACACCCCTTATCTTATCATTGACCATGAGTTTCTAACGGCATTAAGCCTTGCTGCTAAAAATGGAGTCGATGTAAGAATTGTCACGCCCCATGTCCCGGACAAATGGTATGTGCATTTGATGACACAATCGTTCTATCCTCCGTTGGTGCGTGCAGGAGTTAAGATTTATGAATACACTCCGGGCTTTATCCATTCCAAGACCTTTGTTTCGGATGATACGACGGCGACAGTTGGTACGGTAAACCTGGATTTCAGGAGCCTGTATCTGCATTTTGAATGCGGCACCTGGCTGTATCATACGAAAACTGTCGCCGCAGTCAAGCAGGATTTCCTTAAAACTCTGGAACTTTGCCAGGAAATCACTCTGGATGACTGTAAGAACGTTAAGTGGTATAAACGGTTTTTGCGCGGGCTGCTCCGTGTATTTGCACCGCTGATGTAATGGAGAGAAAGGGACGGTATCAATGGATTATACATTGAGACAGGAGATTGTGGATTTTCTGGATTCTCAGTATGGAAATACGATTGAGACGGCTGTTACACTTGCCAAAATCCCTTCTCCGAGTAACCATGAGAAACAGGAGGCAGAGTTTGTCTGTGATACGCTGCATCAGCTGGGATTTGAAGAGGCATTTGTAGATGCCTCATACAGTGTTATCTGTCCCATTGGGGAGTATCAGGAACACCCGGCAACCATTTTCTGCGCGCATATCGATACGGTTTTTCCGGACAGAGAAGAGTTGCCGGTCAAACGGGAACCGGGTAAGATTTCCGCTCCCGGAATCGGGGACAACAGCGCGAATGTCTCTGCACTGCTGACACTTGCCAAAATGGTACAGGTCTTTCACCTGAAACCGAAAAAACCGGTTCTGCTGGTCTTTTCCTCCGGGGAAGAGGGTCTCGGAAATCTCAAGGGTATCCACAGTGTAATGAAACAGTTCGGGGAATCTGTCGATGAGATGGTGGCTGTGGACGGCGGTTACCGCCATGTTGTCAACCATGCGGTCGGCAGCAACCGCTACCGTGTAACCGTTAAAACGGAAGGCGGTCATTCCTATGGCGATTTTGGCAATCGCAATGCCATTGCCTATCTCAGTAGACTGATTGGAAAGCTCTATGAAATGAAAGTGCCAAAAGAGGCAAAATCCACCTATAATGTTGGAGCAATCGAGGGTGGAACCTCAGTCAATTCGATTGCGCAGGAATGCCATATGCTCTTTGAGATGCGTTCCGAAAGTAAGGAATGTCTGGATGAGATGACGGAATACTTTGAGCAGTGCGTCCATGAAATCCGGAAAATCGGAATCGGAGTCGAAGTGGAGCTGCTTGATCAGCGCCCCTGTGTACAGCTGACCGCAAAAAACCATTTGGAGGAAAAAATTCTTGCTGCAGCAAAAACGCATGGGATTGTCCCAGAATTTTACGCGGCCAGCACGGATGCCAATGTACCACTGAGTATGAATATCCCTTCCATCAGCATTGGCACCTATTTAGGCAGTGGCGCACATACCCGTGAGGAGTCGATACAGCCGGATACCATGCGTACCGGTATTAAGATTCTGGCAAGCCTGTTTTGCACCTACTTTGATATGGAACAGACAAGGGATGAGGATACAGAGGAGAACGCGGAGCTCGGTGTCGAGCACCATGCCGCCATGGTTGGCTGCATGAATAAGGCAATTATGCAGGTTGCTCCGAATAACGCGGAATATCTGATTGAACAGTGTATGAAGCAGTATGGACTGGACCGGGGTACCAAGATGGCACAGCAGGCAGTGGAAGCCGGATATGACCTGAATATCCACACATACAATGCTTATCGCCAGTGGAACTGCGAGCCGGGAGCGAGTGTAAGCACTGTCGTTTCCGAACAGCCGGATTACCGTGTCCGCGTGACCCGTTGTCCGTGGCAGGAGACCTGGCAGCGTTACGGCCTGACAGAGTTCGGAAAATACTATTGTGAATATATCGATGAGGCGTTGGCCCAAGGATTTGGGGGTGGGCTTGATCTTAGGGTCGCGAAAACTCTCTCACATGGCGACAGTTGCTGTGATTTCATCTGGCAGGATGCCGGATTCGATGCGCAGGAGCAGGACACGATGACCCACCGCATTCACGGTGCTGGAATCATGAGCTGGCGGGAGATGAGCGAACATTTCTGTTCGACTTGTGCAAGTGTCCTTTCGCAGTATGTCCCACAGTTATACCCGATTATTTTGCGCAGGGCTCTTGTGAATTTTGCGGAAATCTACGGAGAAGAGCTTGCGGCAACCTTTGAGGTGAGCATGGGACTGTGACCATTCCAAAGCCCTCATAGACGTTCCTTTTACCAGCTGACAGACAGGCGGTCCGGCGGACTGATTTTTATATCCCCATACATAGGCGAGAACAGGAAGTACAATACTGAAAGGGTATGAACTATCCCGATTGCTTTGTTATTGGGGAGCGAAACAGAGGTCTGTGGACAGGCGCTGTTTTCAGATAAAACATACGCATCGCATCCATAAGTGATGGAGCGATAGCAGGGAGGTAATTACCCAATGAAAACAAACAGTATGTCAAACATCAGGACACTGACGCAGCTTGCGATTTTGTCCGCAATCATCGCCGTGCTGGCGTTCACGCCCCTTGGTTCGATTCCACTGGGTGGGCCGATTGTCGCAACGATTGTCCAGTTCCCGGTGGTAGTCGGCGCTATCTTGATGGGGCCGAAAGCGGGTGGCTTTCTCGGCGGCGTCTTCGGCCTGTGCAGTATGCTTTGGTTTACCATTTACGGCACACCAACAGCATTTGTCTTCAGCCCGTTTTACAGCTCTCAGATAGCAAATGGTACGATGCAGACGATTTTGTATGCGCTGGGTGCCATTGTTACCTGTTTTCTGCCAAGAATTCTGATTGGAATTGTTTCTGCTTATGTCTACCGCGCCATTGCAAGGAAAGATAAACATCAGTTTTTTGCCTGCGGAGTTGCGGGTGTGGCCGGCGCGATGACTAATACTATCCTCGTGATGGGATGTATCCTGTTGTTTTTCATGCAACCCTATGCCGATGTCAATGGAGTCCTTCCAAGTGCGCTGTGGGGGATTATTGGAACTACCATTGCAGTTAACGGTGTCTTAGAGGCGATTGTAACCGGCGTTTTGGTCGTCGCGATTGCAAAGCCCCTGCTTCTTATCACAAAGAAGAGAAAAGCATAGACATTTTATAAATAAACGAATGTCGGATAGTTTTTCTGTCCGGCATTCGTTTTGTTTGGAAATTAGAAAGATGGCCTGAGTAGAACTATCGTTACCCCGGGAAAAGAGCCAAAAGGTATTTTCCGGCATTATCTTATGAATTTTTCTAAAACGTCGGGTACCTCAAAGCCTCTCCTTTGGAGAGTAGGAAAAAGTATCCGGTACACAGGAAAATTTGAATGAGGGAGGAAGAGGGTGTCGCCAGTCCCACCTGGAACAGAGATACCGGGACAAGACGGCTCATAAATAGGGAAACGAGATGCGCCACGGGGAATTCCCCGACGATTCCCTGAGTATCCCAACATGGTTTTCCCGCAACCTGACTTTTGGTATCCTTTCTGTTCTGCCTGATTGGCTTTTCGATGGCGTAGACCTTGAGGTAATCGGCCGCAGCAGCTATGACCGGTGTATCCCTGGCAAAAATGGAAGCCAGCATATCTCCATGGAAAAAGGGAGAATAGGCTATCAGGAGTCCTAAAAGGTGAAAGGCTACATCAGCCGTCGCTGTGGCAAACTGCCCGACAACCATCATATTCATTGCCTCCGTACATGGTCTGCAAAAACAGCGTCGCCAGAACCTTGCCAGTGATGGCGCATCGGTCGGTCGTGCCATATGAGCGCGAATTGGACATATTCGAATGCACTGGTACAGACAATTAATAAAAAAACCGGATAAGAGGTAGCATTTCAGCCAGCATCTTATCCGGTTCCCATTGCTGTGTAGTTGGTTCACCCTCCGATGAATAAAATTTATGAAGAAGACATTAAGATTTGTCAATTCTGGTTTTGCAGTACGTTGTGCACAGCGAACCGAACTGCTCCATACTCAGTTCCTCCGCTCTGGCAGTGGCAGGGATGCCGGCCTGCTCCAGGAGTGCTCCGATCTGTGGCTTTGACAGAGAAAGACCGGAGGACAGGGAATTGGAGAGCGTCTTTCTTCTCTGAGAAAAAGCCGCCTTGATAATTCGGAAAAAACAGGCCTCATCCGGAATGTCGATTGGCGGGGCGGAAAGCAGATCCAGCCGGATGACCGCAGAATCAACATCCGGCGGAGGGAGGAAAGAGCCGCGGGAGACAGGGAAAAGCACCGTCGGCTCACAGTAATAGCGCACGGCCAGGCTGACCGCACCGACAGCGCGGGTGCCGGGTCGTGCGGTGATGCGCTGCGCCGCCTCTTTTTGCACCATAACCGTAATAGAACGAATTGGCAGGTGCCCCTCCAAAAGCGTCATAATGATGGGAGAAGTGATATAGTAGGGGAGATTTGCGCAGACAATGACCTCCATCCCGGCAAACTGCTGAGCAATCAGGCGGTGCAAATCCACCTTAAGCACATCCTCGTTGATGATGGTGATATTGTCAAACTCCGCAAGTGTCTCCGAGAGCACGGGCAGCAGGCGCTTGTCCAATTCAATGGCGACGACCTTATCCGCGCGGGCGGCTAGTTCTGCCGTCAGTACTCCGATTCCGGTTCCGATTTCGATGACACCCACACCGGGAGCGGCTCCCGCCATCTCCGCCATTTTTGGGCAGACAGCAGGGTTGACAATGAAATTCTGGCCGAGCGCCTTGGAAAAATGAAAGCCATGCCTTGTCATGATGTCCCGAATGACGGCGGGGCTGGAAAGGTTTTGCATAAAGTCCTCCTAAATTTCTGGATAAATGAATGTGAAAATGCACTAAAAAAGTATGAATTAAAGTTGCTTCCTGTGAAAATCTCCAATAATGCGATTATACCATAAAAATAGGTGAAAAAACACAAAAAAACAGTTGATAAAACGTCAAAAAAACAATATGATAGAAAGAGACAAAAGGTCAGGCATCGCCTGCTTTTTGTTAAAAAATCCTCAATTGAATGGCGCGAATACTAGATCTCGTGTCCGATAGACGGAGGGACGCAAGCACTATGGCAAGACGGGATAAAATGAATTATTATCTGGATATTGCGGAAGCAGTGATTGACAGGGGTACCTGTATCCGCCGAAACTTTGGCGCTATCATTGTTAAGAATGACCAGATTATCTCAACCGGCTATGTCGGTGCACCCAGGGGAAGAAAAAATTGCTGCGATTTGGGCTACTGTACCAGGGAACAGCTGAATATTCCCCGCGGGGAGCGCTATGAGCTGTGCCGTTCCGTTCACGCGGAGCAAAATGCCATTATTGCAGCCGCTCGCAGTGATATGATCGGCAGCACCCTCTATTTAGTGGGCCGTGATTATAAAACCAAGGAGATTGTCCCGGGCACGAATCCCTGCGCACTGTGCAAGAGGATGATTATCAACGCCGGTATCTCCACGGTGGTTGTCCGAGACACACAGGAGGAGTACCGCATCATTGACATACAGTCCTGGATTGACCACGACGATTCCCTTACCGGGGAAAGAGGATATTGATATGACACAGGTATACCCATTTCGCATCACAGAGATACGGGATGGGTATTCGTGGTTGTGAAGGACACAATAAGATTGCGCATTGCGCATTTTTTCAACATGTATCAGGGAGGAGAATGAATCATGGATTTTAAACATGGGAAGTATGACACCGAAATCAATGTCAGGGATTTCATTGTCGACAACTATACCCCTTATGACGGGGACGATTCCTTTTTGGAAGGTCCCACAGAAAAAACCAAGGAGCTATGGCAGGAAGTCCGGAAACTGATGGATGAAGAACATGCCAAAGGCGGTGTGCTGGACATCGATAGCCATACGATCTCTACCATTACTTCACACAAACCGGGCTATATTGATAAGGACAAGGAAACCATCGTGGGACTCCAGACGGACGAACCCCTCAAGCGCTCGATAATGCCGTTTGGCGGTATCCGTATGGTCCGCACCTCGCTCAAGGCTTACAACAGGGAGATGGACCCGCAGGTTGAGGAAGTCTTTAAGTACCGCAAGACCCATAACGACGGTGTGTTTGACGTTTACACAGACGAGATGAAACGCGCCCGCCACAACGGTATCATCACCGGGTTACCGGATGCCTATGGCCGCGGCAGAATTATCGGCGACTACCGCCGGGTTCCGCTCTACGGCGTGGATTTTCTGATAGAGCAGAAGAAAGCGGCGCTTAATGGATTGGTTAAGGATTATTTCGACAGCCCGCTTATCCGGGAAAGAGAGGAAATTTCCGAGCAGATCCGCTCACTTGCCGAACTCAAGGAGATGGCGGCAAGCTATGGCTGCGATATCTCTAAGCCGGCTAAAGACACCAAAGAGGCAATTCAGTGGCTGTATTTCGGTTACCTCGCGGCGGTCAAAGAGCAAAACGGCGCGGCGATGTCTTTGGGTCGTGTCTCCACCTTCCTCGACATCTATGCACAGCGTGACCTCGAAAACGGGGTTTATACCGAAAGCCAGATTCAGGAGTTTGTGGACCATTTCATCATGAAGCTGCGCATGGTCCGCTTCCTGCGTACTCCCGCCTATGATGAGCTGTTCTCCGGCGACCCAACTTGGATCACCGAATCCATCGGCGGCATGTGCCTGGACGGGCGCCATATGGTCACCAAGATGAGTTTCCGCTTCCTGCACACCCTGGTTAACCTTGGGCCTGCGCCAGAGCCAAACATGACGATTCTATGGAGCCCGAGCCTGCCGGAAAACTTCAAGAAATTCTGCGCCCGCATTTCTATTGAGACTTCTTCCATCCAGTATGAGAGTGACGAGCTGATGCGGGAAAAATTCGGGGATGACTATGGCATTGCGTGCTGTGTTTCTGCGATGCGCATCGGCAAGCAGATGCAGTTCTTCGGCGCGCGTGCAAACCTCGCCAAGGCACTCCTCTACTCGCTCAATGGAGGGAAGGACGAGCGCTACAACGAACAGGTAGCGCCGGTGAGCGAGCCGGTCGGAGACGGATATCTCAACTACGACGATGTCCTGGACCGCTTTGACAAGATGTGCGACTGGCTTGCCAAGTTGTATATCAACACGCTCAATATCATCCACTATATGCATGACAAATACAGCTACGAGAAAATTCAGATGGCGCTGCATGATGAGGAAATCATCCGCACCACTGCCTGCGGAATTGCCGGGCTTTCCGTGGTAGCAGACAGTCTGTCCGCCATTAAATACGCGAAGGTCAAACCGATTCGCGGAGAAAACGGACTTATCATCGATTTTGAGATTGAAGGCGATTTTCCGACATTCGGAAACAATGACCCGCGCGTCGATGAGATTGCAGTAGATGTGGTCAAGAACTTCATGAAAAAGCTTCAGGGAAATAAAACCTATCGCTCCAGCAAGCCGACGATGTCCATCCTGACCATTACCTCCAATGTGGTCTACGGCAAGAAGACGGGTTCCACGCCGGACGGTAGAAAAGCGGGCGAGCCGTTTGCCCCGGGTGCAAACCCGATGCACGGGCGCGATACCCACGGCTGTGTCGCCTCTATGATGTCTGTTGCAAAGCTGCCGTATGACTACAGTGAGGACGGCATCTCCTACACCTTTTCCATCGTTCCCGGCGCGCTTGGCAAAAGCGAGGACCAGAGAACAGAGAACCTGGTCGGCCTGCTCGATGGCTACTTCAAGGAGAAAGGCCATCACATTAACGTCAACGTCATGAACCGGGAGGTTCTGCTCGACGCGATGGATCATCCTGAACTGTATCCACAGCTGACCATCCGCGTTTCCGGTTATGCGGTCAACTTCATCAAGCTCAGCCGTGAACAGCAGCTTGATGTTATCAACCGCACATTCCACACAAAATTCTAATTATCTGATACCGATCAAAAGGAGGGGACACCGCGAAGCCAACAAGCCTTGCGATGTCCCCGAATCTTTTTCAATACCAGGAGGGTCGTTTATGAACAGGGAAGTCACGGGAAGAATCCATTCGATTGAATCGTTCGGGTCAGTGGATGGACCGGGAATCCGCTATGTGCTCTTTACACAAGGCTGTCCGCTCAAATGCCTGTACTGCCATAATCCAGACACCTGGGCGTTCGACGGGGGGAAAATCGTCACCGCCGGGGAAATTGTGGATGACATTTTGACCTACCGAAACTTTATTGCAAACGGCGGCGTTACCATTTCCGGCGGGGAACCACTGCTTCAACAGGAGTTCTGCTCCGAAATCCTGGATGGATGCCATGAAAATGGGCTTCACACGGCGCTTGATACCTCCGGTATCATGCCGGTAGCGAGCGTGAAAGAGACGCTTGACAAAGCGGATTTAATTTTACTTGACATCAAGTCCATAGACGCGGAGATGTGTCAGACGATTACGGGCGCTTCCAACCGCAATGCACTCGAGACACTGCGTTACCGGGAAGCAAAGGGGATGGATGTCTGGATACGCCATGTCGTCGTGCCGGGATATACCCTTGATTATTCGATGCTTGAGCGGATGGCGGATTTCCTCAAGGAATTTTCCTGCGTCAAGAAAGTGGAGCTTTTACCTTTCCACAAAATGGGCGAGTATAAGTGGAAAGAGTTGAACCGCGCCTATTCTCTGGCTGACGTTCCTGAGCCGTCGGACGGGGCTATGAAAAAAGCTGCTGAGATATTCAGCAGCCGTGGAATTACGCTTTAGGCTGTGGTTCTTTTTCTTTCTCCGTCTCGTTATTTTTCAAATGTTTCTTCCGATAGAACAAATAGATCGCAATTCCCAGGAGGACGGCGGCGAAAATGGCCATGTACACATATCCAAACCATGCGTTCTGTTCCCGCCGGGAAATGCCAATCTGTGTTTCAATCAAAGAAGCGGGATCCTGATTCTGCTCTGCAGACCCGGCATTTTCCTGGTTTTGCTCGGCAATGGAGACATTGGACGAGCCCTTTTGCATAATAGCGCCGGTCCCGTCATATTTGGATGAAGCAGATTTTGAGAAAGAGTTTCGGGTGTTACTGGAAGAACTTTTCTTCGATGAGTTTTTTGAAGAGCTTTCCTTTTCGGAGGAAGGCTCTTTTTTCGAGGAATTGGAAGAAGCAGGAAGGTCAGATGGGTTGGAAGGAGCTGTGCCGACGACTAAATTGGAACCGGTAAAGTTCACCTGTGCCAATGCGACGCCCGCTGCTCTGTCATATTCAAGCCTGGAACCGTTTTCATCCGGGACCTGCCCGCAGCTGGTGAGTTCCAGACGGACATAAGCAGTACCGGAAGGGAGAGAGGCTGTCGCGTTCTGATAGCAAAACGCCATTGACGCACCATCCTGAACTGCGCATCGGACGCCGGTGATCCGGTAATCAACCGGAGAGAAGTTCTCGCCGTCTGAAGAGGCGTAAAGATTGCAGAACAAACTGTCAAGAGAACCGGAAGGCCCATAAACCGGCTGAGCGCGGTAGCAATACTCACTCTGGTCGTAGATGACCCGGTACCAGCTCCCATTGTTTGTAAAAAAGATTTCCTGAGAGCTTTGGCAGTAGTATAACCGGGAGGCGTCGGCTATCTGGAAAGTGCCTCCCGTAACAGCGGAAGAATGCTCATATCCGATGCTGTATTGTCCGGACTGAGCATTGTCCGGCGCGGCAAATGGGGCAAACGGCGAGTAAAAGGAAAAGCTGATGGAATCAGCGCCGGAAACCCGATAAGTGGCTGCGGCGGCAGAGCTGTTTTGGATAAGCAAGAGCCCGTCTTGATCCGGTGCATTCCAGCCGATATCGGAAAACAGGCCCTGTTCAAAGCAGTAAGCCCCACTATAGACCACAGCGTCCGAATCGGCGGAGCCGGACAGGGAATCCGAAAAGGTACCCAGTGCAAAACATGGAATGCCCAAAACAACAGCGAGAGAGCAGGCTGACAAAAGATTCACAATTCGTTTCATACAGAAGTATCCCTCCCTTGGATACTTCCATTATACAAGCTTGTTCGACAAAAGTCGACATTTTTTGACAATATTTTTCTAGAGATTTCCTGTTTGTTACAGCATGGACAGACCGTTGATGTTCAGCCGGAATTTCAATCCCAGGTAATCTGCGGCTTTACGGCATAAAAGCATGCGTTCGAGGAAGATTTCAAAGTAATCCATAACCGAGGAGATACCAGTGTCAATGGTTAGATAGAGAGTAATCACACGCTGTTGTTCATGAAGTTCCAGGTTAGATTTTTCTACGGCATAGTTGACCCGGTCATGAATATCGAAGGCGGAGATATCGATGTTTCGCACCCGGGAGCGGCGAACGTCGCTTTTGTCCGCCAGAATCAGGGCGGCGGAGATGGCGCTCACCGCGACCCCAGTGGATTCATCATGGTTACCGATGGCACAGATGATACGGGCGGTCTCGGCAGGGTCCATCCCGAGCTTGTCTAGGATGCGGAAGGCCATGACAGCCCCACTTTGCGCATGGTCGATACGGTTGATGATATTTCCGATATCATGGATATAGCCCGCAATTTGAGCAAGCTCACATTCCCTTTCATGATATCCCAGCTTATGGAGAATGTCGCTTGCTCCATAAGCACAGCGGGTGACATGGGCAAAGGAATGTTCAGTAAAACCAAGCTCGGACAGCGCCTTGTCTGCGGCACTGATGTAAGTTTGAATCTCCTCATTGTTCCGGATGTCTTCAAAGGTGACTTTTGGCATATGGGGTGTTCCTTTCTATCGTAAAATAAAGTATTTGCAAAAATAAAAACATAATGGTTTCGGTTACATTTCGATAACATTTTTATTATATAGCAGATTAGTCAAAAGAAAAACGGGAAAACTGTAAATTTGACGGGCCGCCAAGAATGTGATACACTACGCATAGTAAAAATACGGCCTATTTTCGGACAGGATGTGATGATCATGGCAATTTTGGTTACCGGCGGAGCCGGTTTTATCGGCAGCCATACCTGTGTAGAACTGCTCCACGCAGGATATGACGTTGTCATTTTGGATAATCTATGCAACAGCAAAGAAGAGGCGGTGCGCCGGATTGAAACAATTACCGGCAAACAGGTGAAATTTTATCCGAACAGCCTGCTTGATGAAGCGGCAGTGGAGCGTGTCTTTTCAGAAAATCAGATAGATGCGGTGATCCATTTTGCGGGGCTCAAAGCAGTTGGAGAATCAGTGAAAAAAGCGGTCGAATATTATCACAACAATCTTACCGGGACCTTGGTGCTGTGCGAGGCGATGAAACGCCACGGCGTCAAACGCTTTGTGTTCAGCTCTTCCGCCACGGTCTACGGCGCGCAGGCAGCCCCTCCTTTACGCGAGGAAATGCCGGCAGGCAGCGCTACAAACCCCTATGGCTGGACAAAAGTCATGCTTGAGCAGATTCTGACGGATATCCACACCGCAGATCCGGAATTCTCTGTGGCACTGCTGCGGTATTTCAATCCTATCGGCGCGCATGAGAGTGGGCTGCTCGGAGAGGATCCGAACGGAATTCCGAACAATCTGCTGCCGTATATTTCCCAGGTGGCAATCGGCAAGCTCGACCATGTCAATGTATACGGGGACGACTATGAAACCCCGGACGGGACTGGAATCAGGGATTATATTCATGTGGTGGATCTGGCACGCGGGCATTTAAACGCGGTGGAAAAGGTGATGAAAGATACGGGTGTGTTTACCTACAATCTTGGGACAGGAAAGGGGTACAGCGTACTCGAGGTGTTGCATGCCTTTGAGCGTGCCTGCGGCAAAAAGCTGCCCTATGTTATCGGGCCGCGCCGTCCAGGTGATTTGCCGGTAAGTTTTGCGGATGTGTCCAAAGCAAAGCGGGAGCTCGGCTATGAGGCACGGTATGGGATTGACAAGATGTGTGAGGATTCCTGGAATTTTATTCAGAAAAATCCGAACGGGCTTTAATACGATTTCTTTCAGCAGTAAAAAAGCCCGCACAAAACGTATTCTTTACGAGCTAAAAATTCCTTTTTTCTAATGAAAACCTCTCATTCTGTACTTGTTTACCTGTATGCTAATATGAAATGCTAAAGAAAAGAGAGCCGGCAATCTATGAGGTATAAAATTCTCCCAATTACCGGCTCTGCATTTTTGTATCTGGCTCTTTGATGATATTTACTTATAATTTATTGACACTGATTAAACTTCCCTGTATGCATTTAGGATTACGTTATCCATGCTTTTCAAGTAAAACCGCAGGACGAACCCGTCCTGCGGTTTTTTACTGGGAGTTTACCGCTTTTCCTGAAAACAAGAGATTCATTTTCAGTATGGTAACCGACTTTTTACAGTAGCTCATCATCCCGTTCTGAACACCAGCTTTTGAGCATGGCGGCGACGGAGCGGCTCATCTCACGGGAAAAATCAGACTGGTATTTGCGTTTCATCATCTCCTGAATTTCGGCAGGATAGCTGTAGTTTTCCTTTCCGGCACGCTGGGCGCGTTCGGTAAAGGCGGTGCGCAGGGTTTTCCTGTCCACGCGCGAATAGGTGTTTTCCTGCACAATAAATTTGGGATCAAACCGGGCGGGCTTAAGCCGCTCAAGCTGCTGATTGGTCGGGTACCCAAAGCAGAGCATTGCCACAGGGAGCACATATTTCGGAAGATGAAAAAGCTTCTGATGTTCCTCGAAGTTTTCTAAAATATCCCCGATATAGCACGAACCGATTCCAAGACTTTCCGCTGCGACGACCGCGTTTTGCGCGGCGATGAGGGCGTCGCTTGCAGCGAGCATAAAGTCCCCGGCCTTTGGCATTCGGGGCTGTTCGCCGTCCTTACACTCGTACCGGTAAGCGTCATACCAGCGCTGATAATCGGCAAGAAAGACGAGCACAAGCGGCGCACTTGCAATAAACGGTTGGTTATCGCAGGTCTTTACAAGCGTTTGTTTCAGGGACGGGTCGGTAATGTCGAGGATGGTCAGCATTGTCATGTTTCCTGCGGTTGGCGCTTCCAGTGAGGCGCGGAGGATTGCCGTTTTTTCCGTCTGTGCAATCGGCCGTTTTTCATAGGCACGGACGGATTTGCGCGCGAATAGTTCCTGTAGGGTCCAACTCATGTGATCTCTTCCTTTCGGTCCATAAGGCCTTATTTTTGATATTCCCACGCAAAGAAGGCGAGAAAGCCCTCAGCAATCGGGGAAAGATAGCTATCCTTTTTCCAAATCGCGGTGATTTTTGTCTCGAGCCGTTTGTCATCAATCTTTTTGCAGAGAAAGCCCTGTTTGTCGCCGAAAATCGTGGAGATAGACTGGGGCACGACGGCAACACCCAGTCCTGCGGATGCCCACATGAGAGAGGTACGGGCGTCATCGTTGAGACAGAGGATATCCGGAGTAATTTTCTCTGCTTCCAGCGTCTGACAGATAAGCTCTTCAAACCGGCGGTAAATGACCAGCGGTTTGCCCCGCAGAGCGCTTACCGGAAGGAAAGGGGCGTCCGGGTCATCGAAAAAGGAATTCTGTGCTGCAAAGACCATCGGTTCTGCGGCAAGCTCGATGCGCTCGCAATCGGGTGCACGAAAAGGAGTACGTACAATCGCGATGTCAATGACCCCGCCCTGCAGCAGGTCGATGAGTTCAAAGGTGTTGCCCTCGTGGATTTCAAAGCGGACATCCGGGTACTGGTCGTGAAAGGCGCGTACCCGCCCGCCAAGCAGGACTGCCCCGGAGGAGGAGATAGTCCCAAGGCGCAGTGTCCCCCTGCTGCCGGCACCGAGGGCCAGCATCTCCTGCTTTGCAGTGGAAGTGAGGGTCAGAATATTCTGCGCGCGCTCATAGAGGATGCGTCCAGCGTCCGTCAGACGTACTTTGCGTGCCCCGCGCGAGAGCAGGATGACTGCAAGCGCCTATTCGAGCTGCATCAGCTGATGGGAGAGCGGGGGCTGGGAGATATGCAGACGTTTTGCCGCCGCGGTGATATTGCCCTCCTCCACGATAGCGCAGAAATAGGCGAGCTGTTTCAAATCCATAGGTGATTCCTCTCTTGGCCCGGTACGGGCAGAAACTGAAACAGAGCAGTATACGGCTCCATTTTACCATTCGAAAAACATATCAAAAATATATAAATGAAATATTTTTCATATAGTTGTGGTCATGCTATAATAGCTAAAGCGGATGTTAATCTTACTTTTTACAGTCCTCCTATGATGATGGCTGATTTTAGCATTCATACTACGGTAAACGCGTGAAAAGCGCGGGCGGCCTTACTATGTTTTTGATGGTATTGCCAGACAGCAATTCTTCCTGTTCCCAGACCCTACACGGAAGAAAAGGCAGAGTCGTTTGACAGTAGAACCGGATGTATGCATTCAACTTCATCATATACGACTGTATCTAAAATAGCAAGAGAGGGAATGAACAGAACCATGGTCAAATTATTGGGGAAATATCTCAAGGGGTTTCTCAAAGAGGCCACCATCGGTCCGATTTTCAAGCTGACTGAGGCCATCTTTGAGCTGATTGTGCCACTGGTCATGGCGCAGATTATCGACGTCGGCGTGGCAAACGGCGACAAAGGGTATGTCCTGCGCATGGGCGGGGTGATGATTTTGCTTGGCGTGGTAGGGCTTTGCTGCGCGCTTGTTTGCCAGTATTTTGCCTCCAAGGCGTCGCAGGGGGTTGGTACAGTGATGCGAAACGATCTGTTCCGGCATATCTCCACACTGTCCCATGCGGAAATCGATAAAATCGGGACGCCGTCGCTCATTAACCGGATTACCAACGACGTCAACCAGCTCCAGACGGCGGTGGCGATGCTCATCCGCCTGGTGATCCGCGCGCCGTTTTTGGTCATCGGCGCGACGGTGATGGCAATTTCCATCGACTGGCAGATGTCTGGCATCTTTCTGACCGCGATGGTGCTTATCGCCCTGGTGCTGTATCTCATCATGAGCCGCTCCATCCCGTTTTTTAAAGTCGTCCAGCGCCTGTTGGACAAAATCTCGCTGATTACCAGAGAAAATCTGGAGGGCGTACGTGTCATTCGCGCTTTTTCCAGGCAGGACACCGAAAAGAAACGCTTTGCCGGGGCGTGCGAAACCCAGAGCAATACTGCGATTCAGGTCGGCAAGCTCTCCGCACTGCTTAATCCCCTTACCTATATCATTGTAAACCTCGCGATTGTGGCGATTATTTGGTTTGGCGGCTACCGGGTTGACGGCGGAGCGCTCACCCAGGGCAAGCTGATTGCTCTTGTCAATTACATGACCCAGATTATGCTGGCCATGGTGGTTGTGGCAAACTTGGTCGTCATCTTTACTCGCGCGGCGGCCTCCGCGGCCAGGGTCAACGAGATCTTTGCCGTACAGTCCTCCATTGTGCCGGGAGAAAAAGAGGTACAGACTGTCTCCGGCGCGCCCAGAGTGGAGTGGAAGGACGTTTCCTTCGGCTATGGCGGATCCGAGGAATATGCGCTCGAGCATGTCAAATTGCAGGTGCAGCCGGGAGAGACAATCGGCGTTATCGGCGGTACCGGTTCGGGCAAATCCACGCTTGTCAACCTGATTCCCCGCTTTTACGATGTCAGCGAGGGGGTGCTGCTCGTCGACGGGGTGGATGTTAAGGAGTATCCCTTCACACAGCTGAGAAAGCAAATCGGCGTTGTGCTCCAGCGGGCGGTGCTCTTTTCCGGGACGATCCGGGAAAATATGAGATGGGGTGATGAAAACGCCCCCGACGATCAAATTTGGAAGGCGCTCGACATTGCGCAAGCCAGCGAGTTTGTGAAAAAGCTCCCCGAGGGGCTCGATCACAAGATCCTGCAGGGAGGAAAGAATCTCTCCGGCGGGCAAAAACAGCGGCTGACGATTGCACGCGCGCTCATCGGCTCCCCGAAAATCTTGATTTTGGACGACAGTGCAAGCGCGCTCGACTTTGCGACGGATGCGGCCCTGCGCCGCGCCATCCGAAAGCAGACGCAGGATATGACGGTGTTCATGGTCTCCCAGCGGGCGAACACGGTCAAAAACGCCGATAAAATCGTGGTGCTCGACGACGGCGGGGTCGCGGGCATCGGTACACACGACGAGCTGTTCGAGCGGTGCGAGGTTTACCGCGAAATCTGCCTGTCCCAGCTTTCCCCAGAGGAGGTGTCGAGATGAGAAAAGACGGCACGTTCAAACGCCTGATTTCCTTTACCAAACCCTATAGCGGGTATCTTGCCGGAGCGCTGCTCTCCGCAGTGGCGAGCGTTTCCCTGACTCTGCTTGCACCGGTGCTCGTCGGCGACGCGATCGACTTGATTTTAGGCCCTGGTAAAGTTGATTTTTCCGGCGTGTTCCATCTGCTTCTCTGGCTTGCCGCAACGGTTGCCGGGGTGGCGGTGTTCCAGTGGCTGATGACGCTGTGCACCAACACCATCACCTACCGGACGGTGCGCGATCTGCGTAACGCGGTGTTCCAAAAGCTGGAGGACGTCCCCCTTTCTTACATTGACGCGCATTCCCACGGTGACCTTATCAGCCGCGTGGCAAACGACATCGACCAGATTTCCGACGGCCTGCTGCAGGGCTTTTCCCAGCTTTTCACTGGGGTTATCACGATTCTCGGCACGCTGGGCTTTATGCTCTCGATTGATATTCCCATCGCCCTTGTCGTCGTCATCCTGACCCCGCTCTCCTTCTTTGTTGCCTCCTTTATCGCAAAGGGGACATACAACATGTTCCGGGAGCAGAGTGCGACAAAGGGAGAGCTGAGCGGTTACATAGACGAGATGATCGGCAACCAGAAGGTGGTCAAAGCGTTCAGCTTTGAAGAACGCGCACAGGAGGAATTTGAAGAAATCAACCAGCGCCTCTATAAATGCGGCGTCAAGGCACAGTTTTACTCCGCGCTGACAAATCCCTGCACAAGGTTTGTCAACGGAGTAGTCTATGCCGCGGTCGGCATTGTGGGCGCATTGAGCGTTATCAGCGGCAGGCTGACGGTGGGACAGCTCTCCTGCTTCCTCACCTATGCCAACCAGTACACCAAGCCGTTTAATGAGATTTCCGGCGTGGTCACGGAGTTTCAGTCCGCGCTTGCCTGTGCGAGAAGGGTGTTTTCCGTGCTCGACGAGCCGGAGGAAGTCGAAGAGAGTCCGAGAGTACTCGAGCACTGCGAGGGCAGCGTGGAGCTCAAAGACGTCTTCTTCTCCTACAGCGAGTCGAAGCCGCTGATTGAAGGTTTGAATCTTTCTGCCAAGCCGGGGCAGAGAATCGCCATTGTCGGCCCGACCGGCTGCGGCAAGACGACGATCATTAACCTGTTGATGCGCTTTTATGATCCACGAAAAGGGCGTATCTTGGTGGACGGAATTCATATTAAGGATGTGACGCGGGCAAGTCTGCGCGGGATGTACGGTATGGTCTTGCAGGAGACCTGGCTGTTTGCCGGGACAGTGCGGGACAACATCGCCTACGGCAAGCCGGACGCCACGCTCGAGGAGATTGTCGCAGCGGCAAAGGCCGCGCATGCGGACAGCTTCATCCGCCGTCTGCCGCAGGGGTATGACACGGTGCTTGCCGAGGACGGCGGCAACCTCTCCCAAGGGCAAAAGCAGTTGATGTGTATTGCGCGCATCATGCTAACCGACCCGCCGATGCTCATTTTGGATGAGGCGACGAGCAGCATCGATACCCGCACGGAAATCCGTGTCCAGCGTGCGTTTGAAAAGATGATGGCGGGGCGCACGAGCTTTATCGTCGCGCACAGGCTTTCCACCATCAAAAACGCGGACAGCATTCTGGTGATGCGCGACGGGCACATTATCGAGCAGGGCAAGCACGAGGAACTGCTTGAGCGCGGCGGATTTTACGCCGAGCTGTACAACAGCCAGTTTGTGCCCTCCGATTTATAAGAGATAAAAAACAGAGACAAAGGGGGTTCCCCTTTGTCTCTGTTTTTTTACCGGTCGCTTCTGCCCAGCAGATAATCGACGGACACCTGATAGAAATCTGCCAGCACAAGGAGCACCTCCGGAGGGATCATCCTCTGTCCGTTTTCATAGTATGAGTATGTTCGTTGTTTTAGCCCAATTGCATCACATACCTGCTGCTGTGTCAAATCATGATCCTCTCGCAATTCACGGATCCTTCTGTATATCATAATGCCTCACCTAAATGGCATTATATTTAGAACAAAATAATCTATTGATTTTTAGAACGTTTTGTTCTAGAATATATGTAATACAATTAAAGTACAAACCTGTGCAGCGACAGATGAAAAGTATCGTGCAGGATAAGCCCTGTACGGCCGGGAACTCCGCTTTAAAATCAGCCGAGCTACAACTCGTTGAGTTCCTCGCACTCCCTTACGATTGCCTGAATTGCCTCAATTTGTTTGACTGTCAGGCGGGAAACGTCGATAGAAGCTGCGGAAAGCCCGGTATCCGGTATTTCTGCGACGCCTAGCAGGTAATCCGTGCTGACACCGAAAAAGCGGGCCAGCTTAATCAGTCCGGAAAAGGAGGGCAGTCTCTCACCGGACTCATATCTTGAAATCACGCTGCTGGAAATCTGAAGCTGTCTGGAAAGCTGGGCGATGCTCAATCCCTTTGCCGCGCGCAACATGGTCAGCCGGCTTCCAAAACCCTCTATCATAAAACCAGGCCTCCTTTTCTTTTTCCTTAATTTTGATTATAGGGCATTCTATTTGACAGAGGGGCAATAAAATTGACGATTAGACATGTAACGTGCTATACTGGCAATGCGAGGTGAGACGTCGATGAATTATAAAGAAGCCTATTACCATCTGTTTAATGAAGTGAGTGATCTGATTGAGCGACTCAAACAGATACAGGCTGAATCGGAGGAGCTCTGCATTGGGGAACCAAAACTGGAAGCTCTAAAAAAAGAGGGACAGAAAAAGTAGAATAAATGAAATGGACTATACCCGAAAAAACGGACAGTGAAAAAAGACACCTTCTGTTGTAGAATA
>ERZ781272.466-NODE-466-length-28009-cov-3.758961_pt1 | contig 28009 bp, 28 predicted proteins | sample MGYA00375850_ERZ781272 | MGnify/ENA primary metagenome ERZ781272 (study PRJEB29790, sample SAMN06051246) | human gut metagenome | host: Homo sapiens | place: USA: Cincinnati, Ohio | collected 2013-06-21 | study: EMG produced TPA metagenomics assembly of the Gut...
TGGATTATATCTCAAAGATGTCATACGTGGATAGGCTTAATAGCAAAGAAGAAAGAGATAAGGCTTTTGCAGATGCATTCCTGAAAGAATATGCAGTTCTGTTCGACAATGTTGATTCGGTTAAGGATTATTTGAAAAAACATGTCTCTGAGCAACCAAACTACTGGCTTGAAAGTAAGGATGTGGCATCGAAGATAAAGTCATTGGCAACAGCAAGTTACATGGAAGATGGCTATGGTAGAGCAAAGAAAATCATAGATGAGATGCCTGCAGATAAGGTTAAGGATTATTTAAAGCAATTGATAGAGGACAACATCGTTGTTGGTGTTGAAATTATTAAAGGCAAAAAGTAAATGTGAGGTGAGCGTATGACTCTCGATAGAATAGAAAAAAGAATCGAAGCGCTTTTAGTGTCGGAAAAAAGATGGCCTGTAATTGTTGATTTTTCTAACCGGAATGATATGAAGGAGTTTTTGTACCATTTTGATGTAGGCAGCAATAAGATTCTTTCAGCTGGAGAGTTCTGCGGAAAAGATGGAACAATAAAATGGGAGGAGTTGTCTGATTGCATTGACAACAACGTGGATAACCTATTTATTGTCAATCTCTCTGCTTATCTGAAGCTTGATGGAGAATCGGTGTTAAAAAACACTCTTAGGTCAGTTATTTCTAAGAGTATAGGTGGGCATGTTGTTGTTGTTACTTATCAGTGTCGCAATTATTTGAGATTTACAGATGTCAGATTTTCTGAAAGAGGTCAGATTATAATTGCAGATGGAGAGTTTGATGAAGCACCGGATATCTGCTTAATTTCGCCAGATCTCTCAGACGCATTTAAAAAGTCATATGAGGGGTTTGAAAAGTTGGGCGCGGCTTATGAAACAAGTTGCGATAAAGAAATATATGTTGCTACTGATGTAGATAAGAAGATGTTTCATTTGTCCTTAGTTAATGTTATGCAGTTAAACAATGGATACGATATACTTTGTTCAAAAGATTCAAGGATAAAGAATGTTCCGGAAAGCTTTGGAGAATCTTATCGTTGGAATGCCCTTCTAAAAGATATGGGAGCTAATGATTTTTCATATGTCGTAGAACTTGAATTTGGACCTAATGCAAATCTGCTTAATTGCGTAAAGCAGTATCCGACATACACGGATGAAAAGATGTGGCTGTATTATATTGCTTTATGCGTTTTGGGAGCAAAAAAGAATTCGTATCTGTCGCTGGCAATGGTTAATTCAGCCAATTATAGGGATTTCGCAAAAAGCCTTTTCAGATCCATTCTAACAGTTGATAAAGGAGACGAAGATTTTCAGAAGCTTTATGAGGAAAGAAAAGAGATTCTGAAGTTTTACTCGAAATATCTTAACGAGATAATGGATTATTGTAAGGTTGTATCTACGAAACAAGAGGATGCAATTTATTATCTGACTGATTTGACAAAGCCAGAGAAAGAAAAAACTATTGAGTGGTTGGACACATATGGGCATAATTATTCGGCGGAACAACTTGAAGAAATTTTAAGGAACGTTTATCCGGATCTTGCATCATACTTGTCGAAATATAGATTCAAGAACGAACTGCTTGATACATACTTCGAAGCGTACAAGTATCAGAAATTAATAAATCGGGTTTTGCCGAGCTTTGAGGTGACTGTAGAGGAACAAGCGACGGAGCTTGGATTTGTTGGTGCATTAAAGCCAAGAACTCAGCTATTTGACAAGACGGATTTGAAAAATGCTCATGCTTTTTTGTTTGATGCATTGGGTGTGGAATATCTAGGATTTATTCAGAAAAAGTGTAATGAATATGGCTTATCAGCAAACATATCTTGCGGAAGATGTGAATTACCTTCTCTAACATGCTTTAACAAGGATTTTGTTAAGGTGTGTAATGATAAAGGTTGTCCTATATCTGATATAAAAGAGTTAGATGAGATAAAGCACCATGGCGAGGATAGCTTTGATTATGAGAAAACAAAGTTGCCAATCTATCTTATAAGTGAGTTAGAGATAATTGATAACTTGTTGAAGAAAATTCAGTCAGCACTTATTGGAGAACAATACGCCAAAGCAGTTATTTTATCTGATCATGGAGCAAGTAGGCTTGCTGTATTGCATGAAACTGAAAATGTGTGGGAGATGGAAACCAAGGGAGAACATTCTGGGAGATGCTGCCCAAAGAATGAAATTAATACAAAACCAGATTTCGCGATCGAGGAATCTGATTATTGGGTTCTTGCAAATTATGATAGGTTCAAGGGAAGCAGAAAAGCAAATGTAGAGGTTCATGGTGGAGCTTCACTAGAAGAGGTGACGGTTCCAATTATTGAAATAACAAAAAAAGCAGAGCGTATTGAGGCATTTATACTTGACGAATACAAGCTTATTACATTGGCTGCAAAAGAGATTCCGGTGCTTCGTGTATATGCTGGAATTCTCAGCAACAGAATTACAATAAAGGTAAACAATCAGTATTATGATGCTAAAGCAACCGACGATAAATATATTTATGAGTGTGAGTTGCCAGATTGCATTAAAAAAGGAATCTATTACGCTGATATTTTAAATGGTTCTGATGTTTTAGCAGTGAATAATTCGTTTGAAGTGGCCAAAAAAGGAATGACAGAAGTTAGTCTATTTGATTAAAGGAGGAAAAACAGTTGGAAGACAAACTGCGGGACTATTTTGAGGAAATGGTTGTATATAAAGATCTAAAAAACAATAATTTCTTCTCATCCCTGGGACTACCAGCATTTTTGAGGGATTATTTGCTAAAAACTTTCAGCGATGATTATGGTCATTTTGATATGGATGAGGTTTCAGCATTTATAAAAAAATATATCCCCAAAAAAGAAGAATGGATGAAAATAAAGAATCAGATTATTTATGAAAATGAAACGGTTCAATTATTAACAAAGATTGCAGTTGATATAAATATTAAGACTGGTGAGATATCATTTGCTTTGCCAGATTTTGGCGTAACTGAAAAAGAAACAATGATTGAACCGGCAATATGGGAGCTTTACAAAAATGACTTGGTTCATAGTGGTGAAGTATGGGGAATAATTAAGTTAGGGTACAGGCAACCTGATGATACTGTAAAGCCAAAAATCCCTGGGAAAATTAAGTTGGTCGGATTCAAGAATTTCTGCCCATATACGGTTGATGTTGATTACTTTAAAGAAATGAGAAGTCATTTCACAACCGGAGAATGGATTGATATTGTGCTTGGAGCTATTGATTATAATGCAGCTGGATACGAGACAGAACTACAAAAACTGTCAATGCTCACAAGACTTTTACCTTTTGTTGAAAAAAGAGTGAATATAATTGAGCTTGCACCTAAAGGAACTGGAAAGAGTTATGTATTTGGGCATGTCAGCAAATATGGAATGCTTACGGATGGCGGTAAGGTTACCAGATCAAAGATGTTCTATGATGCAGCGAGAAGAAAACCGGGATTTATTTGTGGACCGGATTATGTTGCAATCGATGAAGTTAAACTAGTTAGTTTTGGTGATGAAAATGAAATGAGATCAATCCTTCAGGGATATCTTGAGTATGGAAAGTTTAATTCAAATGGATATGATGGAGAGTCGGATGCCGGTGTTGTTTTCCTAGGAAATATTAAAGAGGAAAAGATGAATGAGTATGAGTACATGTTATCTGAACTTCCTAATTTATTCCAGGAAACAGCATTACTTGACAGGATACATGGATTTGTTAAGGGTTGGGACATCCCGAGGATGAATGATGGTTTGAAAATAACGGGCTGGGCGTTAAACTCTGAGTATTTCTGCTCGATTCTGCATGAATTAAGAAGTGACACTTCTTATAGAGCAATTGTAGAGAAAATTGTAGATGTGCCTGAACGTGCAGACACAAGAGATACTGAGGCTATTAAAAGAGTTGCAACGGCATATCTAAAGTTGTTATTTCCGCATGTGAGAAGTGAGAACGATGTAGATAGGCAGGAGTTTACAGATTACTGTCTTACACCGGCAATGAGGATGCGTCGTATTATAAAGCTGCAGCAGGGAATGATTGATACAGAATACAAAGGTAAAGACGTACCGTTCTTAACAGTTAAGGAATTATAATATGGATATAGAATGTTTAGCGTGTAGAAAGAAGCCGCTTGATAAAGATACACTAGGTATTAACAAAAAATTGCTAGGCAAACAGGTGAAAACCTATTATTGCATGGATTGTTTGGCTGACTTTCTGGGATGTACGGTTGAAGATTTGTTAGAAAAAATAGAAGAATTCAAGGAAGAAGGTTGTCAGCTATTTAAGTAGCTGTAATTAGAGATGAAGAGATTAATCTATGCGGATCATGCCGCCACAACAAAATTGGATATAGACGCCTTCAAGGAGATGAAAGGATGGTTGATTGATTCGTATGGTAATCCATCTCAGCCTTACAGCTTTTCTAGAGACGTAAAAAAAGCTCTAAAAGATGCACGAGAAAACATTGCATCCTGCATAGGAGCTGATGCTGATGAAATTTTTTTTACATCAGGTGGAACTGAGAGTGACAATTGGGCATTAAAAGGTTATGTAAAAAAACAGGGTAGGAAACAGATAATTGTTTCGCCTATTGAGCATCATGCTATTCTTCATACGGCAGAGTCGTTGAAAAGAGATGGGTATGAGGTCAGTCTTTTGGAGGTAACTAAAGAGGGAGTAGTACTACCTTCATTTCTGGAGTCACAAATAAATAAAGATACTTCTATTGTATCAGTTATGCTTGCCAATAATGAAATCGGAAGTGTACAGCCTATTAGTGATTTGGCAGCTATTGCACATCTATATGGTGCATCATTTCATACAGATGCTGTACAGGCTGTGGGGCATATTGATATCAATGTGAAGGAACTTGGTATTGATATGCTTTCTGCTTCAGCTCATAAGTTCAATGGTCCAAGGGGAATAGGTTTTCTATATGTGAAAAGAGGGACTAATTTATATCCGCTCATAGATGGTGGAACTCAAGAATGCTCTATGAGAGCTGGAACAGAAAATGTCGCTGCAATAGTCGGAATGTCAGTTGCATTAAAAAAGAACTGTGATTCAATCGCTGAAAATAGAAAATATCTGTCGAATTTAGAGAAACAGTTAATATATGGTTTAAAACAAAGCGGGTTGGATTTTATTCGTAATGGTGCTGAAGAGCATTTGCCCGGAAATATTAGTGTTTCATTTAAGGATTCTGACGGTGAAATGTTATTGCACAGACTTGACTTAATGGGAATATGTGTTGCGACAGGTTCTGCGTGTGATAGCAAGAATACACAAGTGTCGCATGTTATCAAGGCGATAGAAGTGCCGAAAGATTACGCGAAGGGAACAATCAGGATTTCTCTTGGAAGGGATAATACTGAGGAGGATGTGAAGTATATTGTTTCTTCATTATATAAGATATTAAACATGGAATAGAGGTAAATAATAAAAAAATTTTGCTAGAATGAGGTTCAGTATGTATGAGTGAGAAGAACATCCAGGAAAGAATTTCATATACAGAAGAAAAAATGGATGGTATTAAGACTAAAGTTCAGAAATTGATTAAAATTGTAAAGGAGTTGGAGGAAGATTTTCCGGGAAGGCACTTTACCTTAGATGGACATTTGGTTGGAAGTATTGGTGAAGTAATGGCCAGCTACTATTACGGTATTGAATTATATAGGGCGTCGGTTATTGCTCATGATGGTGAGATTAATGGGAAAAAGGTTCAGATTAAGATTACCCAACAAGACAGTATCGTTATTCATCATGAACCTGAATATCTTATAGCTCTATATTTAAATAAAGGCGGAGATGTTTATGAGGTATATAATGGACCAGGTAAAGGTCCCTGGGATTCAGCGACGAAACGCGACGTGTATAATAACAGACATATGCGTGTAAACAAGTTGATGGAGCTTGATAAGACGGTTAAGGATACTGAACGTATTCCTTGCAATCATCCAATAGAAAAGATGAAGAAAGAGTACAAGAATAAGAAATCATAGGCGGGTGATGCTTGATTCTTTAGGTAGTTTTTCTTTGAATAACAAGGAGTTGTGAGTTGAAGTATATTGTAAAGAAAATCATGGAGCCGGATTATGGCTGTGAGGAGCGTCCGGATGATTATGTTGCGATGGATAAGGTGATCCTGCGTGACGAAAGCGGATCGGAAATAGATATGGAGATTCCGGATGCAGAGCTATATGAAAAGAATATAAATGAAGGCGACTGGGTGTACTTCGATGTAAGCAATGTTATTTTTAAAGAGTAAGTTCGGAGGAAGTAAATGAGCGAATTAAACATAAAGATGGTGCCGCTATCGGCAATTGATTATGCATTAAATGAGGCAACCGAGGGATGGCATCAGTTTCTAGATACCGATGAAATGAAGGTCGTGGCTGTTCCGGAAGATCGTGAGGAAGTTGGCGATTTGTATGTGCCGGATGAGGAGATTGTGAAGCTTATAATTGAAGATAAAGATGGAAGATTTATCTTGATGCCTCCGGCAGAGGAAGTGGAAGATCTTGATATGATATATGATTTTTCAACAAAAGAGGGAGTTCGTGCATATGGAACGATATGGTGTCAGGAGCATGGATTTTCTATTTTTGATGACTTAAATCTTATTGGTCATGATAAATAGAAGCGTTAAAATTGAAGATGTTTACTGTAGGTTACGGCTGTGCTAAGCTGACCACAGGCGGAAGGCTCCGATTTCTTAGGGCATATTGCTTTGAGTATCGGGGCCTTTCTTTATGCCTTCATGCACAGCCGCGGGTCCCTGCAGTCAACATCGAAGATGCGGTTTGGAGTAACTTGTGCTCCAGTGGAGCAAAAGTTGGCAGTGAGGATTTTACTATATGGGTTTTAGGGATACCCTAATGCGCACGACCTGGGAGTGCGGTAATTTGGGCGTAATGGTTATGCACCATTAGGCGTATCCTGTTATCTTTTTTAGTATATCCAAGACAGATAGACGAGCTAACGGGCCAAGAGGTCGCAAAGCTTTATGTTTAGCGGAGTTTGTAAAGGTCAGAGGGGCTGTCCTACATTATCAGTTTAACAATAGAAAAAATATCGGGTCAGCCCATTGGTCTGCCTAAAAGACGAAGGGTTCGACCAAAGATTTTGATGAGCATTGAAGCTGTTAACAGCTTTAGTGCTTATTTTTTTATGCGGATTTTTAGTAATCAGTTCTTACTCGTTCCAAATAGTTAGTGAAGATACAGGGAAGGAGGAAAGGCGATGGATATGAAAATCTTCAACAACATGGATACCTATTTTGATGTGTATGCATGTCTGGCTCAAAAGCCCAGAGCCAAAAATGAATTACAGGATTTTTTGCTGAATAAGGGCAAGCCCAAGAGTACGGTAAAGACTCATGTGGCAAAGGCGGAAAAGGGAGACCTTGGTTTTGTTACAAACAACAACGGTCAGCTTCGATTTGAAACAGAGCAGTTTAAGGAAACGATATCGCAGCTTTGTAAAGAGATGGGACTGATTGTAAATTTTGATGACAAGCCAAAGAAGAAACCTACACCGGAAGATGCCATAGCCGCTGTGACGGTATCTCATTCTCCGGAGTATATCAAGGCAAAGCAGATGGCAGATCAGGCAGCAGGCGCAATTAAGGATCTTAAGAATGAGCTTTCACAAAAGGATAAGCAGATTGCAACTCTTTCAGCGGAACTTGAAAAGAGAGCTATTGCCGATACCGTTTTGCAGATGAATCAAAAGAAGCTTGTGATAGGTACGGCGCAGTTTAAACCGGATGGAGCATTGGAAGCGGATTTCTTTACGGATGCAAAGAAAAAGCTTTTGGATGTATCCGGCCTTGTAAGCAGAAATGGCAATAAAGATACAGATGTATCTGAAGGTGCTACAGAGCTTAACGAGGAGAATTATCTAAAACGTATTGCAAGGACTCTGTTTAACGGAAACCTGCTAAGGCTGATTGCAGATGGCAATAATGTTATGGGTGAAAAGTCAAAACCAGATAGTGAGAAGGAACGGCTGGAAAGCATTAACGAGATTCTAAGGATGGAGAATGTCCCGAATCAGGTAAAGCTTTCCTTATATGCGTTGTGGTTTAAAGGCGATAGCGAAATGGAGGATCTTCTTAACTATGCAGGTGAGCATTGTATCAATGCCGATTATGTCATAAGGCTTTTGGAAAAGCCAAGGGAATATCAAAACGGCAAGATGCTTCGGGGCATGATGAAGCAGGCGATGAAGGCAAGCGAGGCTCATATAAAAAAGGAAGCTGCATTGGAGCTGATTGCCGGCGAATGGTATGTGGAGGCTGAATATGATGGGACGATGACTCGATTTGTGATGGTTCCGGAGAGTGAACTTCTAAAGATTAAAAATACATCATTACAGTATCACGGAGAGAATCTTGTGGAAACGATAGACCGTTTAATGCTTGAAAACAAGGGGCTTGAAGCAGATGAGCAAAATAAAACGGAACGATTATGCATAAGTAAAAACGTGACCGGTAATGACATAGAGGTGCCGGTGTTTCTGCATGAAAAAGATGGTGAGGTTAATTGCCATGCTCCGGTAGATGAGGATGCGGTATATGACGATTTTGAGGAGGGCAATGCTGATGGAGAATACGTATAGATTAAATATGTATGTTGCGGAATCAGATGTCGAGATATTGGATCTACGCAGAGCAGAGCTTGGTATGAGTCGGTCAGAATTTGTGCGCTATATGATTCGGAATCAAAAAAGAATTGTTCCGGTTTCCATTAAGGAAAAGGAACTGATTCGGGTTTTGTCGGACATAGATACGCATCTAAAGGTTATTGCCCTTAAGGAAATTCTTTCTGCAGAAGACCGGCTTTTTCTTTATAGCGAGATTGATGAAATTAAAAATCTGTTAGGCAAGGAAGTAACTTGTGCTCCAGTGGAGCACAAGTTGAAGGGAGACAAGTGATGGTTGAAAGGCAAATGAATATGGAAGAACTCATTCCTTTTGTAAATGCACAGGAGGGAGAGTTTTTTATAAGGACTTTACTTGGGAAGGAGGATGAAAAGCGTGGAGAAGGAGCTGAAAGTTGTTTCCGTACGCTTAGTCGAGGAACAACCGATCATGAGCAATACGCCGATTCAGACACCGATTGATGCGGTAAGACTGCTTGGAGATAAGATGAGGCTTTTTGACAGGGAAGTGGTTTGTGTCATCAACCTTAGGTCTGACGGAAAGCCAATATGCTGCAACTTTGTCAGTATGGGTGCCATAAACGAGTGCATTGTACATCCAAGGGAGTTGTTAAAAAGTGCCGTGCTTACCAATTCCGTATCCATGCTTATGATTCACAACCATCCGTCAGGGACACTAAAGCCAAGCAAGGAAGATTCCATGATCACGGATCGGATGCTAAAGGCAGGTGAACTGATAGGAATACAGCTTGTGGATCACATTATTGTTGGAGGAAGTAATGATAATTATTTTAGCTTCCGAGAAAAAGGGCTTATGGAATTTGAACATTTTCGGGCTAAGACAGATTACCGGGATATTGAATTCCCGGAATATAAAGTGGCTGAGGTGCCAGATGAACCGGTACAGTCTGCGCCGGTCAGAAGAAGGAGAGGAAGGTGATGATTTGAAAAAGGCAAAAGAGACCAGAGAAGAAAAGATGAGCAGAATTCAGGAGAAGCTTCTTACATCTACGAAGGAGATTTTTGAGTCGGAGAAATATGCGGAGTATATCACCACGATGGCAAAGTTCCCGCATTACAGTATCAACAATTGCATTCTGATTGCGTCACAGTGCCCGACGGCATCTTTGGTATGCGGATACAAGAAGTGGCAGACGGATTTTAACCGTACCGTAAATAAGAATGAACACGGCATTATGATCATTGCACCTATTAAATACAAAGCCGACGTTGAGGAGCCAATGTTTGATGAGAATGCTCATCCAATACTTGATGAGAATGGAAGGCAGAAAAAGGAAAAGGTGCAAAGGGAATTTCAGGGATTTCGTCCGGCATATGTTTTTGATTTGCAGCAGACATCCGGAGAGCCGATACCATCCCTTGCTACGCTGCTGGATGCAGCCGTGGATGATTTTGAGACATTAAAGGAACTGGTAATTAAGGTGTGCCCTGTTCCGGTAGAGTTTTCTGCTGATACAGGAAGTGCAAATGGTTATTATAGCCCTTCTGAGCAAAAGATTGTCATTAAGGAGGGGATGCCTGAACTTCAGACCATTAAGACTATGATTCATGAATGCGCCCATGCCAGATTAGGTCATGGCGGTGAGGACGATAAGTGGGATCGGCAGACAAAGGAAGTACAGGCTGAGTCTGTTGCATATTGGGTTTCATCAATGCTGAACCTTGATACTTCGGATTATTCCTTTGGGTACATTGCAGGATGGAGCAAGGATAAGGAAGTATCGGAGCTTAAGGAAAATCTTGAGCTGATAAAGAATACGGCGGATGAAATGTCATCGATTATTGAAGAAGAGTTGCTTAAGAGGAAAGAAGCGCAGGTGACAGAGGAAAATACCCCTGCACGAAGAAAGAGCAGATAAAGATTTTTGAAAAATTTTTAGTAATCAGTTTTGACTCGTTCCAATAAGTAGGTGTAAGGAACAAATCCAAACAAATTTTAAGAGAGGAGATTTTAAGTATGGATTATGTATCTAACAACTCAACCATTGTAAAAGACCAGAGAGCAGACAGAGGAGCCGTGATCCTTGCCTATGATATGGCTTTTACAAAACTCAAAAAATCAAACGGAAAGGAGAAAAAGAAACATGTTTAATTTTGAGGATTTTTGTGACTACGTGCAGATGTCCATCAAGGACCATTTGCCTGTAGAACAGCAGGATGCGAAGGTAACCATTAACAATGTAATGAAGAACAATGGCCTTACGCTTCACGGCGTAGTGGTACATCCGGAAGGTCAGTGTGTAGCACCGACAATTTATCTGGAAGGTTTCTTCAAGCAGTATGAGGAGGGCGCAGATCTTGATTCTGTAATGGACAAGATTGCAGGTACTATCTCAGAACACTTAAATACACCGGAGGAATTTTCCGATGTAGCACAGATGTATTCGAACTATGATGCGGTAAAAGATAAGATTGTGATGGCAGTTGTTAATACTGCAAAGAACAGGGAGTTGCTTTCCCAGGTGCCGCATACGGAAAGAGAAGACCTTTCTCTTATCTACAAGGTAGTAGTAGGCACCGGTGCTGATGGAATCGGATCTATTACCATTCGCAATGAGCATATGGAGCAGTGGGGTGTTACTGTTGATGAAATCCATGAGATGGCAATGAAAAACACCAAGGAAATCCTTCCTGTTACGGTGCAGACCATGACAGAAGTAATGCGTGAGATGTTTGGAAGCGACGGAATGCCGGAAGAGATGGCAGAGATGATGTTTTCAGACATGCCGCTTAATCAGCAGATGTTCATCATTTCGAATAAGTCTAAGGTAAATGGAGCAGCATCCATGTTTTATGAGGATACACTTTCTGAGCTTGCAGACAAAATCGGCACAAGTCTTTATATCTTACCTTCATCTGTGCATGAGGTTATCGCAGTAAGTACCGATATGGGAACACCTGAGGCACTTGCAGGTATGGTAAGGGAAGTGAATGGTGGGCAGGTGGCTCCGGAAGAGCAGCTTTCCGATCATGTGTATAAGTTTGATGCAAAGGCGAAAATCATCTCCCTTGCAGATACAACGATGGAACAGCTCAAGGTGTCCGAGAACAATGTGAACTATGAAGCAACACAGGCAGCAGGCGAGGTAAATCGTCCCCGCCATCACAGATAAGGAGGATTTCATTATGCAGGTATCAGAAGTAAGACTTAATCTTTTGCAGACAGATAATGCTGTAAAAGCAATTGGTAGCTTTTCTCTTGACGGCGCTTTTGCCGTCCGTGGTGTAAGGGTAATGGAAGATAAGAATGGTCACAATTTTGTGGCCTTTCCTTCCAGAGCCAAGCAGGATGGTTCATATGAAGATGTGGCATTTCCTTTAAGCAAAGAGTTATATGCACATATTACAGGAGCCATCATTGATGAGTATCATAATCAGGTGGAAAAGCAATCGCAGGAACAGACACAGGAGCAGTCTCAGGATCAGACCCAGACCGAGGAAAAGAAACAAGCCGCCGCTGCTCCGAAGAAAGGCAGAAGCAGATAAGGAGGAAGCTGGGATGCAAGTAACAGAAGTCAGATTAAAAAAGGCAGCACCCGATGATTCCTGTCGTGCATACGGAAGTATCACTTTTGACGGCGACTTCGTGGTAAGTGGGATCAGGGTATTACCGACAAAGGATGGAAATCTTTTTGTGGGATTTCCATCTAAGAAGAATTCCAAGGGAGAATATAAGGATATATGCTTTCCAATGAATAGGGACTTGAGGGAAGACATTTCCGTAGCAGTTCTTGCGGAGTATGAAAAAATCGAAGCAGATTAACAACAAGCGTAGCCGTCCGAAAGGGCGGCTATTGTTGGTTTTGGAAGGAGTTTTAGATTATGTCACAGGGCATTGTGGTAAAGATTTGGAATGTAAAAGCCGGTAGCAACTCGCGAAGCGCATCCAAACAGATTTCAGATTCTATTGCCTATATCGAAAATCCTGAGAAGCTAGGAAGGCCGCTTCAACTTGGGAATGAAACACAACTTGGAAATGAGCTTAAATACGTGATGAATGAGCTTAAGACCGTAGAAGGGCTTTATGTGGGCTGCAGGCATATTTCGGATATTAAGAATGCTACAGAGGAAATGATGCAGGTAAAGCGCTTTTTTGGAAAGCTTGATGGTCGTGTGGCGACGCATGGAGTGATATCGCTTGATGCTACAGAATCTGATTCAAAGAATGCAGGAAAATTGATGCTTCTATTATCAGATGTTATGGAAGATGTGTTTCCGGATAATCAGGTGGTTTATGCCGTGCATACCAATACAGAGAATCTTCATATTCATTTCATCATAAATACTGTGGGGCTTAATGGAGTAAAGATCCATATGGACAAAAAGTTTATGCGGGAAGTCTTGGAACCTGCAGTAAATAAGTACGCTGAAAAGTATGGTTTTACGCCAAATGAGATATGGAAAAAGGAGCGGACGAAAGATCCAATGACATATTCGGAGAGGAAGGTCTTTTTAAGGGGAAAAATTGATCATGCTATAGAGCAGACAGATGATTTTGACGCATTTATCGCATATTTAAGGCATGAGGGTTTAACGGTGAATGTAGGGCGACACATTTCTTTGCAAAACGAAGACATGACAAAGGCAATCCGCACGGGAAGCCTTGGTGAAAACTATACGGTGGATGCCATAAGGGAGCGACTTGCCTGCAAATATAATCCTTTTATTAGGGGAAAAGCCGGGATATATTATGAGGAAATTATGCCGGAGGCGATGGCGCAGATCACACCGCGTAAGATGAAAAAGTATAAGGATATGACTTCAGTTGAGAAAGCAGAGGCGGTTCGGCTTCTTAAGTTAAACCGTAATCCCTGGCAAGAGGCATATCGTGACAACTGGCAGATGCAGAAGATGGGGGATGAGTTAAAACAGTTGGGGTATGTGTATCGCCTGACCCGCTTTTATTCAAATGGTACAGATAATACTGCAGATGCCATGAAGGAGATTGTAAGGCGAAAAAAGGAGATTGTTGCGGAGCGCAAGGAGCTTCGAGCTCTTCTTCGAAAATATAAGCCGATAACGGATATCTATGAAGAAATGAAAAAGTACATGGTCAAGGCTTATCTATATGATGTTTATGGGAAAGAAACCTATGTGGAAGATTTTCAGAAGTATCAGGAATTATCAGAGCGACTTAAAGTGTCTTTTGGAAAAGATGTGGAAGAGGTTGCGGATTTTTTAGCTGAGACGAAAGGCGAGATTGCTTATCTTACGGGGCAGGAAAAAGAATTGTCGGCTCAGTATGTAGCTATCAAAAAGTATGCTTCTACACGTGACATCCAGAACCTTTCGGATGACTATTCATTTTTTAATGCCATCGGGCACAGTCAAGCTACATACGAGGCTAAGGAGTATGGCATATATGTAAGCAACTTGAAATTCATTGTTGCAGCAGATAATCCGGATATTTTGATTCGGGTTATGACAACACCGGACATGGATGGAGACAAGCCTACGGTCACAACTTCAATTGCCGTTCTTGATAAGTATGGCATCGTACAAAAAGAGGCTTCTTCAAAAGGGAAAACGACAAAGGAGTTTAACAAAGACATTTATGAGATCCAGTCAGAATATGGAATTAAAAAATGTGAGGTGACACAGAAAAACATTCCGAAAAATGCAAGAAAAATTTAGTAATCAGTTCTCGCTCGTTCCAAATAGTTAGTAGGAGGTGAGAAAATGCCGGAACTAAAGTATGAAAAGAAATCAACCGGCCGATTACTACAGGAATCAAAGATTTACCATGTGGAGTCGGACTATGACGACAAAGACCTAATGGACAGATTCTTAGAGCTTAAGGCGAATATCTGCGATTTGAACCCGGCACTTATTACTAAGTGCATTACCGGTACGGAGCAGGATTTTATTATGCTGATGAAGCGTGCCAGTGACTATATCGAGCAAACCTTTGTAGATGTAGATGTGGGCAGTCGCAAGAGGCTTTTGGAAATGTTCAGTAACAGTGTCTTTGGATATTATGTCCTGACTCCACTTATTTTGTCCAAGGAAGTATCGGATATTAAGGTTTTGGATTATGACCATATCGTAATTAAAGCCAATGGAGACAGGTATCTTACGGATGTGAAGTTTTACAGCGAAGAGGATTACCGCACTTGGTTCGACAGGATTCTTCGTATCCATCGTCTTGGAAGGGGTGAGGAGTTTTCTTTGAATCACTGTACGGACAGAAAAGGTGTGGATGCATTTTATCTGCGAATTGATGTGCAGCTATCAAGTATTACGTCCACGGAGAAGAATAATATCCATATCCGAAAGATGCCAAAGGAAAAACTAAGCTGGGAGTATCTAAAAGAAAACGGAATGCTTACGGATGAGCATATGGATTATATCAAGGATCGTATTCTTGCCGGATATGGATTTTTGATATCTGGGCGTGGAGGATCAGGAAAGTCCACGCTTCTTAATAACATGCTTGACTGGATCCCGTTTGACCAATCTATCTTGGTATCACAGGAATCGGATGAGCTTTATTCTAACGTTCATCCGCAGATGCAGTTTGAGCATACCATGACGGTGAGAAAAGGAAATGTCGTTACTGATTTTTCGTTAGAGGATGAGCTTCGCTTGGGACTTTTGCAGGACATTGATAATTTTGTCATCGGTGAGATTAAAGGTGGAGAGGCACTTCATGTGTTTACTACAGCCATGAGTACGGGTGCAAGGTTCTTTGGAACCATTCATTCAAATGATGCCGTAAGTTCTGTAAGGCGTTTGGCACAGTGCGCAAGGTATGTATCGGATTATCCAATGGAGACACTGGAAGAGATGCTTAGCATCATGCCGTTTACGCTGATTCATATGAGTCACTTTTCCATAGATGAAATTGTGGAGATCGATGGATGGGATGCTAAAAACAAACGGCTAATCTACAGGAAAGTATATGAAAAGGAGCGATAGAACATGGAAGTAATGTTATTTGCAATTATTACGGCAATATGCCTGGTATTTGCGAGCTTTGGGGATTTGAGGGAGAGGATGGTTTATACGGCACCCATCATTGCTATTCATATTATGTGGGGTGTGTATCTATGGACAAGCGGGATGTATACAGAGCGATTCTTAGTCTGTTTTTGGATCATACAGATGCTTATCTATATTACGCTTAACAGTATGAGTATCTGGGGTGGCGGAGACAGTGATCTATATATGTTGCTTGGAGATATCTGTATGGTGGCATGTAATGGAGCAGACCCAACCACGGTAGGTATGTGTGTCTGCATTAGCCTTGCTACAGGCCTCATTCTTTCGATTATCATTGGACGTTTTGAGTTTGCTTGTAAGGGAGAGGCGTTTAAAAAAGACAGTGGCCTTGCAGTTGCACCCGGTATGGCGGTAGTAATGATTGTACTACTTATCAAGTTCTTGATAGGGACGGTGATTGTATGAATGATGAGATGCTAATTATAAAAAAGATTCTGCCGCAGATGGCAAGTGTTATGAATGTGGTTCCCGGTGAGACGTTTTATTTGAAGGAAGCCGAGACCCTTTCGGTATTGCAAAGACGGATGCCGCAATCAGATTTGCAGAAGCTTTTGGAAGTATTCAATGAAGTCTTTTCCAAGAAAGACGGGCTTTCTGTAGCGGATTTAAAAGATGCAGCAGTCTGTTATGTGAAGATGAAGGTTTTGCTTGAGCATGAAGAGGATAACTTTTCTCCGTATTCTACCAGAGACCTGATTAAAGAATATAAGGCTCAGAAAACCAAGATAGCAAATATCATACGTCTTTCTGAGATGAATGCCATGACGGCGGAGGAATATGCTAAGGAGCGTATCGAGCAGACATTAGAGAAGAATCGGGCATTCATGGATAGCTTTGATGAAGAGATAGCAAAAGTTGAAAAGAAGCTTGAAAGGATGCCTGCTCTAAGGGATGAGGAGGTTACTTCATCGAAGGAAGAGCCGGAAGAAAAGGCACCGGATTTTCCAAAGAAAAAGGCAGCAGGTGTCTTGGAGCGTATCGGGGTTGTGATTTCTAGCGTAAAAGACAGGCATGAGACTAATGAAAAACTTAAGGATGCAGAAAAACAGGATGCACTTACGAAATGTAAGGAGATTCCTTTTTATGACAGGTCTTTAGGTTATACCGATGTGATTGACTGCAAGGATATCCCGGCATATTCGCTTTTAAAGCGTAAGAATAATGTGTATTTCGGGCTGACAAAGAACATCAAAATGACCGGATATGACAACAGTGATCAGAGTCTAATTGAACTTACGGAGGCTACGGAGGAGTTTATACAGTTTATGTCTGTGGATCTTCTCGACGGTGAGTATGAACTAAAGCCTTTTTCCCAAAAAGAAAAACAGGGACTTGTCATGTATTTTGATTTTATGTCGGGCTGCTTTAAGAAGAATATTGGAATCACGCTTACTGTCCAGGAATATCTGAATTTTAAGGCTTATTATAACCGGTTGATACGAAAGATGTTGGAGCTTGAAGAGGAAGGTAAAGAAGAATACTACCGGGCGCTAATCTTATCAGACAGCTACTTTTCTTATATGGAAGCATATGACCTGATTTGTAACGATGATGCGGATACCGTGATTGCCAATATCATTGCAGAAGAAAACGAGAGCTATATCGAGGATCTGGATTTGATATTGGAGCATCACATTGTAGATAAAGACGCAAAGACAGATTTGCTTGAGCTAAAACGAAAGATTATTGGCTTCCATGAAAAGAAGCTCCCAGAGGAAAAGAAAGAAGTGCCGGGGAAAAAACCGGAAGTGATAACGCAGCCTTTGGTTGGGCTTGGGATGTATCCTCAGATAGGCATGCCGATGATGCCCATGATTAATCAGGGAATGATGCAGATTGTGATTCAGATCTTAGATGAGAACAGGGAAATTGTAGATGAAGCATTATACGCCGGTCAGAATATGCAGCAAGCCCTTTTTGACTACCAGAATAGAGACGGCTTTATAAAGCGAATTGGATTTCGCAATAACGGACAGGATGTATTTTGCATGGAAAACATGGAGGATTAGAGATGAAAGGAAATAAAAATATGGTACTTTTGATGCTTTTATTAACAGTTGCAGTAATGATAACAGGATGCGGAAGTAAGATGAAGACATCTGAAAAACTTACGGCAGAACATGCGATTTTAATTGAAGAAAAGGAAGCGGAAGAGGAGGCTGTTATTTCAACAAAACAGTTTTCTTCTGCTAAGGATTTGACTGTAGAGAAAGTGGAGCGAACCATTGTAGAAGATGGTGAAGGAAATGCACAGACTTCCTATGATACATATCTCGTTTCAGATGTATCACTTTCAAATGGTACGGATAAGACAGACAGCTATGCGAAAGCAATGGCAGATGGGAAATTTGATGAAGCACTTATCGAGTCTGTTGATTTTACTGAGGCTTTTGGAACTTCGTATGCCGGTAAGGATGGTGAAGAGTTATTAGTGGACTTACTTACTGAAAACGGATTTAGTACAGATTTTGCCGGACTGACCTTTGATAAGGATACCTATGAACTGACAGGACAGAATACCTTTCTTTTAGAGAATTGTGCAGTGTTGGAGAAACTTCTTGAATCAGAAGTTGATGAGGTAATTAAGAAAGAGGCATATGTGCAGGTGATGGAAGATGTAGAAGGGAATAAGACTCCGGAGTTCTTTTCTGCACAGGTTCAGTATAAAAAGGATGGAAAGACCATCACAAAGAGCGTTTATCTGCAGGTGATGGTCAATGATTATTCCGGCAGAGAGGAGGTATAAGATGCAGCGGATAAAATCAGTTGTTTTTAGTCTGCTAATGGTGTTTGTCTTTGCTTTTGCATTTAGCAGTACGGTTTTAGCAGATGATATTGACGATACCGGAGGCACGGATGGTGGAGGAAGCGGAACGAATACCTATACGTTTTATTACAACTACGATTCTTCAAAAGATGCAATCGTGCTTACGGTAAATACAAAACGTCCGATTAACAGTTTTGGAAATACTACAAGCCACACATTTACCGGTCCTTCGGATGATACTTATATACCTTCCAGTAATCCTCAACTCGGGGGCTCTTTGGAGGATGCTATTTCAACTATGAATGCCGTAGGTGGATATGATCTTGATATTTCAACGATAAAATCCAAGCTTAACGAAATTGGTTACTATGATGGCGGTAATGGTATCTGGCGAAGAACAGGAGGCTATCTTACATATATTGATGCAAATAAGATTCGTCCTACGAAGCACACAGTTCATTATGATGCAAATGGTGGAACAGGTGCGCCATCAGATCAGACGAAGAAACAGGGGATAACACTTAAGCTACGTACAAAGAAGCCAACCAGAACAGGATATACGTTTAAATATTGGGTAGCAAGTATTGGTGGTCATTATAATCCGGGTGGCAATTATACGCATGATCAGGATGGTGGTGTTGTTACAATGAAAGCTCATTGGAAGGATGAGACAGCGCCTAATTTAAGTAGCTTTTATGCGATTCCAAATTACTGGAGTGCAGGGAATGGAACCATAGGATTTACCGTGCAGGATGAAGGAAGTGGTATCGTTTCAATTGAATTGGAGCGGTATTCCTATGTGACAAGAAGCTGGTCAACATTTAAAACATGGTCATATAGTGGTAAAAAGACAGCTATTACTAAAACCGTGACAGAAAGCAATGAGGGAGTATTCAAATATCGTCTTACGGTTGAAGATAAGGAAGGTAACACCACAAAAATGACATCCGATACGATATATCTCGATCATAGTAATCCGGTTTTATATGGCATGGAGACTACAAACACAGAGTGGACGAATGTTGCTCCTGTTATCAGTGTAAGGGCTACAGATTATCTTTATGGAACACTTTATACAGGCTCTGATCTTGCAGGAATTGAGATTAAGGATGATTCCGGAAGATGCGTAGCAGACGGAGTGCATAATGCTTCTTATACACTTCAGCCCCGATACGAAGGAATCCATACATGGACAATTATAGCGACAGATAATGTGGGGCATACAACAACCACGTATATCATTACAAAGTATGATATTACAAAGCCGGGGATTGATGGAACGGAGATAACCTATGTTTTACCGGACGGTACCTATGTATCCGGATACTGTCAGGATAATATTATCAATCAGCATATTGATGATGAGGTACGCCGCAGTGTAAATAATCCGAATGTCAGCTCAGGACTTAAGAGCGTGATTTTGTATCGTGTCACGAGAGGTAGCCGTGAGGTTATCTATTCGGGAAATACGAAAGCAACTTTTTATGTGAGCGATACCCACAGTTTTTACAACATGCTTTATGAGATTCAGGCTACGGAAAAGACGGCAAGCTATTATGAAATTATTGTTACGGACTTTGCAGGAAACGTAACCAGAAAGAAGCTCACAAGTCAGTATAGCTTGCTTACATGGTTTCATACCAGTATTGACAGAAGCAGTTACAACAAGTAGAGGAGGCGATGATTATATGAGTGATAAGGTTACTCTTTCTGTATATGAGTGTAGTGAATTTCATTCTATGGGTGAAATGCATGAGAATATTGAATCAGTGGATGAAGCAATCAAAATCTGGGAGGGAATCCCGGCAACAAGGATGAATGGCATTAAGTCCATTTCTGTAGTTGTTGGTGAAGGCTGGGATTCTACGGAATTTGAGGCGGTAGTTGGGAAAAGGATGGATTTGGAGATGCTTAACTATTATTCGGAAGTCACAGCAAATCACCATGCTATGGATATGATTAAGGAGCTACAGGATAAGATTGCTGATTTAGAGGTAATTGGAGAGATGCCAAATCAACAGGAAGCCCCTATTGTAAGACCAAGACGCCACAGATAGTTTTTGTAGAGTTCCCCCTGGGAGATGGGAAGGGGGCTAGGGGGTAGGAATGGTACCATGATAAAAACAGAATAAAAATTGCAGCTTAAACGCCTGCGAAAGCAAATCCTTCAGGAAGAAATCTTCTTGGAGGATTTTTTTTGAAAAATTTTTAGTAATCAGTTCTGACTCGTTCCAAATAGTAGGTGAAAGCAAAGGAAAAGGCTTTCAAAAATACTACGGAAAGGAGAAAAGCGTACATGAAGGATTTGATTCGTAAACTGGATCTGGCAATTCTTAAGGCAGAAAACAAGCTTTTTGCTAAGCGCGAAGGAAACGATCAGCTTATTGTAATGTTCATCATCATTGCAGTGGCAGCAGGTGTCGCAGGCCTTCTTTACATCTTTGCAAAGGGTACACTGCTTCCGAATTTCCAGAACAAGATCAACACCTTGCTGGAGAATTGGTTTAATCACGCGTAAGGAGGAAAAAGGATGAGCGCAGGCGAAAGAGCCATCGCCAAAGAAATGCGGCGAGAAGAAAAAGAGCGAAAAAAACGCATACGTCTGGCAAACAAGATGCTGATTCCGGCCAGCAAAAAAACATTGGAAAGCATGCATCTTAATTCGTTTGATCCAAGCGGAACTTTTTACCTTGATGATGACAGATGGCTTAAGGTTTATCTGGCGGAAGGGGAGATTGGAAAGCTTTCAGATGTGTGTAAATCTCTAAAAGGCAGAATTCGTATTACGCTCCACATAGGTGAAGAGAGTGACAGGGCGACCTGTCACTTGTCACTTATGGAAACCGGAGAGATTTATGAGGAGGTAAGGCAGCTGATTCTTTCAGATGAAAGCGAGCTTCAAAAGGCAGTAACACTTAAGCCGCTTTCAGTTGATGAAGCCATGAATCTGATTGCCGTAAATGCTTTTAAGAATATCCGGTTCTCCTATGCATCTTATGTGAGAGGTAATAAGGATTGGAAGAAAGAGTGTTTATTGGAAGTGGCCGATGAAGCGCAGTTTTTTAAAAGTGCAGGTCTATATGGAAAGAGCTTTCGTATCTTGTCATTTCCGAAAAACGGTAACAAAGAAATAATCCGTCAGTTTGAGAAACTTGGCTGTCTTATGCACATAGCTATGGATCTTAATTCATTGACGGAAGAGGAACGCTTCGATTTTAAACGAGCCATTGAAAAGAAATATAACAGAAGGCTTATGCAGGAGGAAGAGGATTATATCAATCTATCAATCTCGATGGTTGTGTTTGGAGATTCTCTTGATGCAGTTGAGATAGTGGAAGAAACAATTACCTCATTCTTACTCGGACAAGGCTTCTTGGTAGTGCCGGCTTTTCATAATCATGGTGCGGTAGCACAAAGTGTCATCAGTCTTGGCCTTTTAGATCAAAGCATCATGAGAAATGTAAGAAGCGATCTTTTTAAAGAAATTGTAGGAGGTGAGAGTCATGCAGATGCCAAAGTCGAAGTATGAGCAGACCAAACAAAATGACGAGCCAAGAGTAAAGGAAGTATTAAGCGTACAGGATGTCTGTTCAGTTGTAAGTATCGATGAAAGCGGTATCTTTGAACTTCCTGATAAACGCTTTTCAAAACTTTACACCTTAAGTGATATCAACTTTGCGGGTGTTACGGATGAGGAGCAAAAGAGCATCATCATCAACTTTTCAAAGGTATTAAAGGCGATACCATGCAGGTTTTCTTATGCTGTGGCAAATGAATATGTGGATGAAAGACAGTTTCATGAGAAGCTTTTGTACCGGTATCACAAGAATAAGTACGATGAGCTGACTCGTAACTATAACAGGATTATCGCAGATAAGGTAAAGGATGCAAAGCAGGGACTTTATCAGACCATTTATCTTACGCTGACAATTACAGCTGAGGATATGACGGATGCAAAGAGTACCTTCCGTTCCATGGAAAGCGCCATAAGAAGTGCTTTTGTGGGAATCGGGGTAAATGGTATCCAGGGATCGGTCATGAAGAGCGTGGGAATTGATGAGAGAATGCAACTTCTGTTTAATCTGACCCATGCCGGACTTTCAAGCAGATATAAGTTTTCTTTCGAAGATGAGATTGCGGCAAGGCATGACTGGTTGAATGTATTGTCTCCGGCGAGTCTTTGTTTTGAAAATGAGAAGTTTACCATGAATGGTCAGGTCGGAAAAGTATTTTTCGTAGAAGAATACCCTAAGAGTTTGGAGAGTGATATTATCGCTGCTCTTACTAAGATTAACTGCACTAACTATGTGGCAGTAAACAGTGAGCTTTTGGATATTTCCGGCTTTAAGCAGGAGATAGCAAGAAAGTACATGGCTGTTGGTATGAAAATCGAAAACGAAAAGCAAAGAAACCGTAATAACAACGATTATTTAGCGGATGCATCCGCAAAGCTTCTAAATGAAAAGGAAAAGCTTGATGAATTTTCCAAGCAGCTTGATACGGACGATGATCATTATTTTAATACCACCATGTTAGTGCTGGTCTTGGCAAAGGATGATGCAGAGCTTGCCATGATAGAAGAGAAGCTTATGAATGCGGCATCGCTAAAATCCATAAAGCTTAAAAGTTGTTTTGGCAAGCAAAAGGAAGGTCTTAACTCGGTACTTCCACTTGGCATTCAGGAGTTTAAGAGGGTAACAAATCTTAGCAGTTCCTGCCTCGCAATGTTGATGCCATTTAAAACGCAGGAACTTAACGATGAGGAAGGTGTTTATTACGGGATTAATCAGCTTTCGCAGAACGTGATTAGAGCAAACAAAAAATCCTTAAAGAACCATAACGGATTGTTTTTGGGACAGTCCGGTTCGGGTAAGAGTGTGTTTGCAAAGAGTGAGATTTTAAGCATGTTTTTAAACTTTCCGGATGACCAGATCATTATCGTGGCTCCTCAGAATGAGTATTCCGAAATAGCAGCCGTAGCGGATGGAACCGTTATTTCCTTTGATTCATCTAAGGAGTTTTTTATCAACCCGATGGATGTAAATTTTGACGGTGTGGACTATGGAAAACTCAGAGAAATCATAGCGGATAAGGCAGATTTTATTCTGACTCTTTTATCAAGCTGCTTAAAGCGTGACATGACTGCGGAAGAGCAGGGTATCGTGGATAGCGTGATTGAAAAGGTGTATTCAGAAAACTATGCCATGAGAAAACGCTTAAACGGTATTGAAAAGGAAGATGCGGAGTTTGAGGTTCCTGCCTATATGAGAAATGACAGTGTCATAAATCTTAAGGCGACAGAGCTTAGTAATGAAGAGCAGATTCGAGCATATTCTCCGACACTGCAGGATGTGTATCAGGGGCTTTTGGATGAAGGAAGCCCTGTGGCAGTGCATCTTGCGGCAGCTATGGAGATATTTGTAAACGGATCCTTAAACCTGTTTAATCACAGAACTAATGTGGATCTTGGTAACCGATTTATCGTATTTGATCTGTCGGGACTTAAGGAAAACATTCGCGTTACGGCAATGCTGATCATGATGGAGACAGTAAGAAGTTCCATTAAGGAGAATTCCCAGAGGAATCGCTGGACGCATCTTTACATTGATGAGTTTCACGAACTTTTAGCGGTTGAACAGGTCGCGGCCTTTGTACTTAAGCTTTGGAAGGAGATCAGAAAGATGTCCGGTATCTTAAACGGCATTACTCAGAATATGTCGGATCTACTCAATAATGAGAATGGCGGAAAGCTTCAGGCGATTCTTTCCAATACAGAGTATTTTGCACTGCTTAGCCAGTCAACGCTTGATAAGAATAAGCTGATGGAGTTTCTGCCAAATATCAGTCCGGCGATGTTTAACTTCGTGGATAACGCTGATAGCGGAACAGGGCTTTTAAAGATGGGAAGTATTTGTGTTCCGTTTGATATGCGTATGAGCAAGGAAAGCGAGATTTATAAGCTTGTAAACACAGATGGAGGTGGCTATGGAATTTAAAAGTGCAGCGGCTTCCTTTGATATGAAGAATCGCTTTTCAGATGACATGAAGCGTTTTATTAGTGAAGAGGCAGCAAGATTTACTCCGGAAAGTAATGAAGCTGCCTCAGCTTCTATAGATGATGTGGCTGAAAAGTCATTACGTATTTCAGCTGAAAAGCATCGTGGAAATGCAAAGGAAAAGATAAGGGAGCTTAAAGAATTTAAGAGTAAGAAGGCACCGAATGAATCCGGAAGTTCTAGTGAGATAAAGACGGATGCAAAGTTTTTGGATCCTGTAAAACCGACAGCATTCGACAATGACAGGCAAGGTTTTTCAAAGAATATTGAATCTAGGGTGTCAGATAAAAATAACGGACAGACAAACAGCAAGTTTATTGAGACACCGGTATCTGATCATTCGGGTAAGGTATCGGATAGTCCAAAGTCTGCAGAGAAGGCAAAGGCAGGCACTTCTTCTGAAAAAAGCGTAAAAGCGGAGAAGAAAAAAGAGCAGAAGAAGGCAGCAAGCAGGACTGCGGTAGCATCCATGTTTCGAGCAAAAAAGGAGATGTCAAATGACCTGGTTAGAGAACAGGTGTCAGGAGATGCCTTAAAAGATGGTAATACTGGGTTTCTTAGGATAGCGACGGAATACCTAAATCCCATGCGATATGTAAAAAGCCTCTGTGCTAAAGTCGGAATGGCAATCGCACCTTATATTTTAAGCTTTGTGGCGATAGCGGCAGTAGTTTTGATTATCATTTCATTTTTGTTTAGCGTATTACAGCCCATGAAGGATGTTACGGATGCATTATCAGGATTTGTCGGGATGTTTACCGGCGATGGTGGTGGACTTCGTAATACATCTTTTTCAGATTCAGAGATTGACGACATTATTGCTGATAGCGGAGCAGATGAGACACAGGAAAAAGTAATCCGCTTTGCATTATCAAAGGTTGGATATCCGTATAGTCAGGATCTTCGTACATCAGGGAAAGCTTATGATTGCAGCTCACTTGCATATTATTCATGGGAGGCAGCAGGAGTGGATATAAGTTATGGAACAAATTATCCGCCGATAGCTGCGGAAGGAGCGAGGATGCTTGAAGCAGATGGTAAATCCTTATCGACCATGGACTTGCAACCGGGAGACCTTATTTATTATGGCGGTAAGGCGAATGGAAGATATTTAGGCATTTATCATGTGGCAATATATGTCGGAAACGGGAAAGTCGTGGAAGCACTTAGTACCAAGTACGGGGTAGTCTATCAGACACTTCGTACCAAGAACGCGATTATGGTTTGCAGACCAAACAAATAGGAGGAATTTATTATGGCAGATGAAATTGCACAGGTTGTAGAGATGGAATATAAGGGAGCCTATTACCTTTTTAAGGGTACTAAGGCAATGATTGCCATGATGGCAAGATTTGTAAAGGCTCTAACTGAATGGAAGAACGAGAAGTATTTAAAAAAGCCCGGGAATTGCACCTGGGAAAAACTTCAGGCGGTATCAGAGGGGACACCTCCGATTTTGGAGTTCCCGAAGGAAATGTTTGAAGAAAAGGTTATCCGCATTGAAAAGGACGGAACCAAGATTATGAAGTCGGATTTTGATGTGTACTGTGAGAAGTATAATCTTCGCTACTGCATCATGCCGGATCTTAATCCGAATGACGACTATATACCTGTTGCGGTGCCGTCTCAGGATATGGGTATTCATCAGGAACAGATTAAGGCTGTGATGAACAGGCGAATTAAAACAGAGGAAGAGGCAGTTAGTGAATACGATGCTAAGATCAATGCATTAAAAGAGCAGATTGCCAACTGTGTGAATGAGGACGAAAAGGCAGTTCTGGAAAGCCAGCTGACAATGCTTTATGAAGGCAAGGAGCAAAGCGAAATGCTTTTATCAGAATCAAAAGAAAAGCTCGAACGTGATAATGTTCTTGATTTTGCTGAGTACCTAAAGCAAGGAGAAGGTACACTTGCAGAGCATGATGCAGAGGCAGCTTTGAAGGAAGCGAATATTTGCGACATCGTAAGAGAGTACACGCCTTATGAGTGTATGTGGCCGGTAAGAGATGAGAACTTAGTGCCGGATACTAAGGAGATTTTTTATAGCCAGCGTACGGAGGATGATCAGGTGCATGTTATCCGAAGAGAGTTTTTAAAGGATGAGCATGGACAGATATATTCCAAATACTTTATGAAAGCACCGGGGGCAAAGGTTGAGACATCCGTATCTGATTACGGCTTCAGTAAAGAAAAGTGGAAAGAGAAGTTGCCGGAGATTTTAAAAGAGGGTGGATTTATCAACGAACAGCCGACTGCGGTAGTGCATGGTAAGAATCGCTTTGTGAAGTATCAGGAGTTTATCGAAGAAAATTTTAAGAAGCCTCAAACTGCGGATGAGAAAAAGGAAGCGGAGTATAGCAGTAAAGAGGCGGAAGGTTTTGTCAAAGCGCATAACCGGGATGAAAAGCAAAGAAGATCCTACGAGGAATCTTTATACTCCGTTGTCACGGTACCGGTTACAAAAATCATGACAGATGATGAGCAGGTAATGTGTATGGAGCTTTCCGAGGGTCTTCTTAAAGGCATAATGATTGATTCGATGGATTCCAAAGAGGCACATGTCTTTATTCGTGGGGATATGCAGTATTCCGTAAAGGCACCTGATGGCAAGGTTATTAAGATGAGCGGTGAGGACATTATGAAGAGTGCGGAAAAGACTGCAGCAGAATCTGTGGCAAAGGCAGCAGTGCGAAGGGGGCGTTAAAGCATGGAGAGACAAAGTCAGCTGAAAAAGCATACCAGAAGCTTAAAGGAGACCTTGATTATATATGGGATAGGTTCTGCGATATGCATTTATTTTGGTTTTCTTTGTGGTGCATGCTGGATATCAGGAAACAGTGCAAATGAGTTCTTGATTAACTTCAATAAGTTTGTCATTTCGGAGCATCATTATTTGGTGGGGGTCACGAATGCGACCCTCCCTTTTGTTGGTGCGTATTGGGTAATGTTTTCACTGATATTTATCATGCTTGCTACAAAATTTGAGCATCCATTTGCGGGGCAGGAGTACGGCGTTGCCAAGTGGGGGAATGCAATTGAGTTTTCAAAGCATTTTGCAAATCAGGATGAGGAGAATGTAATTACCGTAAATACAGGTAACAGCGGAGTGACAGGGAAGGTAACGGTGAATACGAAGAATTATTGGCTTGCTGAAAATGTGTATCTTTCTATTGATAATGTAAAGACGTCAAATCTTAATATCCTTGTTGTTGGTCCTCCCGGATCAGGTAAGTCATTTCGCCTGGCCCGCCCTATGCTAAGTCAGCTTTGTGGGAATTTTCTTGTGACGGATCCAAAGGGAGAGCTTTATAAGCAGACAGGGCAATATTTTGAGGATAACGGCTATGAAGTCATGGTTATGAATGTGGAATCCGAAGAAGGAATGCCGATGAGTATTCATTTCAACCCATTTGCCTATATTCGTAATGAGTCAATGTCATTTAGATAAAGTTTTTTATGATGAAAACAGTATATCATATGCTGTC
>ERZ781272.469-NODE-469-length-27839-cov-40.052908_pt1 | contig 27839 bp, 20 predicted proteins | sample MGYA00375850_ERZ781272 | MGnify/ENA primary metagenome ERZ781272 (study PRJEB29790, sample SAMN06051246) | human gut metagenome | host: Homo sapiens | place: USA: Cincinnati, Ohio | collected 2013-06-21 | study: EMG produced TPA metagenomics assembly of the Gut...
TCTCCGAAACACCAGAAATCTCTGATTTCGTGTGTGTTTCGTGAGGTTATTATACTATAGATTAACAATGCAGGAAAGAGGCAAAACGCTTTTTTCTCAAAACGTGTAAATTGAATTCGCAGGGTATGTTCCCGGAAATTTGTGAAAAACTAAGTGAGATAAGGGGACAGGGATAAATTTCAATGCAGGGGAATGAAATCGGTCTCTTACAGTTGAAATCATCTAAATATTCGTATAAAATAGGTAAAGCAAACGGGCTTTAAATCTTATTTAACAAATTTTTTGGAGGAAACATATGAAATATACACTTTCCAAGGAACAAGCAAGCGAGCTGATCACCTCAAAGCTCTCCCACTTCTTCGGCGTGACCCCGCAGGAGGCCTCTTATGAGCAATTTTATAAGGCCATTGCAATGATCGTGCGCGATATGATGAGCGACGGCCGTACGGAGTTTGTGGAAAAAGCGGAGAAAGAAAACGCAAAGCACGTCTACTACCTCTGCATGGAGTTCCTGATGGGCCGCTCTCTCAAGAATAATCTATACAATCTCGGCCTGACCGAGGTATTCAGCCAGGCGCTTGCGGACTACGATATCAAGATGGAAAGCCTCTATGACAGCGAGCCGGACGCGGGCCTCGGCAATGGGGGCCTGGGAAGGCTTGCCGCCTGCTACCTCGACGGCCTTGCCACCCAGGGGTATCTTGCCACCGGTTATTCGATTCTCTACGAATATGGCATTTTCAAGCAGAAGATCGTGGACGGCTGGCAGACGGAGTTGCCGGATTTCTGGCTGCCCGGCGGCGAGGTCTGGCTCGTCCCCAAGGAGGAGTGCGCCATCGAAGTGCGCTTTGAGGGCGAGATTGAGGACCAGTGGGACGGCCCCTATCACCACACGGAGCACAAAAATTATAAGCCGATCATGGCGATTCCAAACGACATGTTCGTCTCCGGCAAGGATGGCAAGGGGATCAGCGTACTGCGCCTGTGGACCTCGAAAGCCCCTGGCCTCGACATGACGCTCTTCAATCAGGGCGACTATATGCGCGCCATGGAGCAGAACGCGATGGCGGAAGTCATCAGCAAGGTGCTCTACCCGGCGGATAACCATCCGGAGGGCAAGAGCCTGCGGTTGCGCCAGCAGTATTTCCTTGTATCTGCATCCGTGCAGGATATTGTGCACCGTCATCTGCGGCAATACCCGTCTCTCGATAACTTTGCGGATAAGGTCGCCATCCATATCAACGATACCCACCCGACGATGGCAATCCCCGAGCTGATGCGCATCCTGCTCGACGAATGCGGCTACGGCTGGGACGATGCCTGGCGGATCGTGACCAATACCTTTGCCTATACAAACCATACCGTTATGAGCGAAGCGCTGGAATGCTGGCCAGAGGATCTCTTCCAGCGGATGATCCCACGCATCCATCAGATCACCAAGGAGATCGACAACCGCTTCCGCGCCTTTGTCTGGGGTGCAACGGGGGATGCCGGCCGGGTGGAGCGCATGGCGATCATCTCCAATGGTGTGGTGCGCATGGCGAACCTGTGCGTCGCCACGTGCCACAGCGTCAACGGCGTTTCGGCGCTGCACAGCCAGATCCTCAAGGACAGTGTTTTCCAGGATTTTTACGGTCTCACGCCACTCAAGTTCAAAAACGTGACCAACGGCATCGCCCACCGCCGCTGGCTGTGCCAGTCGAACCCGGCGCTGAGCGGACTGATCACCGAGCTCATCGGCGATGGCTTCGTATACAATGCCGAGGAGTTGCTCAAGCTGCGTGAATATGCTGACGATAAGACCGTGCTCGATCAAATCGGCCGCATTAAGCTTGCAAACAAAGAGCGTTTCGCCGCCTTGGTCAAAAAGACCAACGGCATCGTTCTCGACCCGACCTCAATTTTCGACGTGCAGGTCAAACGGCTGCATGAATATAAGCGGCAGCATCTCAACGCGCTGCATATCCTTTCGCAGTACCTGACGCTTCGGGAAAACCCCGATATGGATTTCACGCCGCGCACCTATATCTTCGGCGCGAAGGCGGCGTCCGGCTACTTTATGGCAAAGAAGATCATCAGCTTCATCTGCGCGCTTGCGGATGTCATCAACCATGATCCCATTGTGAAAGACCGCATCAAGGTGGTCTATATGGAGGATTATAATGTGACGATGGCGGAACACCTGATGCCTGCCGCCGATATCAGCGAGCAGATTTCTCTCGCCGGTACAGAGGCAAGCGGCACGGGCAACATGAAGCTGATGCTCAACGGTGCCCTGACACTCGGCACGCTCGACGGCGCAAATGTCGAAATCCGTGAGGCGGTTGGGGATGAAAACATGTTCCTCTTCGGCATGACCACGCCGGAGGTAAACGACCTCAAGCGCAAGGGCTATGATCCGAACAGCTATTATCTCAATAACGGCGAGCTGCGCCGCGCAGTCGACGCAATAAAGCTTGGCATCAACGGCGTATCCTTCCCGGAGATCGCCTCCTCCCTGACGAACAGCGATCCCTATATGGTGATGGCGGACTTCGACGATTACCGCCGCGCTCAGCAGCGGGTGGCTCAGATCTGGGCGGATCGCGACCAGTGGAACCGTATGTCCCTGATGAATACGAGCGGTGCGGGACGTTTTGCGGCGGACCGTGCGATCGAAGAGTACGCGCGGGATATCTGGCATACGGGCAAGGTCACGAAATAAAGCATAGCATTTTCTGAACTCCTGAATAAAATGGACCGCGTAAAACTGCGCGGTCCATTTTTATGAGCGAGCATAGGGTCAAGTTGAAAATCTGTGGGCGTGGCGATGTTACAATTACAGTTACCCATGATAAAGGTCCACATTGACAATTCCAAGGGGATGGAGTATTATACCTCTAATTGGATGTAGATACATCTTTTTTGGGAGAGGTGATAAGAATGGAGATTACACGCAGACAGATTACAAAAATTGCTCGTGAGGTGAACAAATTCACAGTGCGGACGATGAAAGCTGATGGAATCGGAACAGCGGAGTTTGATTTTATTCACCTTGTTAGGCATCGTCCTGGCATTACGCAGGCTGAAGTGCGAAACGAGTTGAGAATTGATAAGGGAGCAGCGGCACGTCGTACAGCCAACCTTGAGGAAAAAGGGTATCTTGTTCGGAAGGAAAACCCGAATGATAAGCGCAGCCAGTTGTTGTATGCCACGGAAAAAGCAGAGCGGCTAAAAAACTCCAAAGCATATTTGGAGTCGGTATTTTATGAATGGTTGCTTGGCGGACTGTCTCAGGATGACAGCGAAAACTTTGCCCGCATTTTAAATATACTGTATGAAAAATCCAAAAAACAAAGCCGTGCAGGATTTCCCGATTTACTGGCGCTGTTGGAGGGAAAGGAGAGTGTGTGAATTGGCAAACAAACATAAGCAGGAGCCGGATCGTATATGTTCTTACTTTAAAGCGGAAAAATGGACGTTGGTATTGGTTGCGATTTCAGGCATACTTTATAACACGGGCATGGTTGCAGGACCATGGTTTGAAGGACAGCTTGCTCAGTGCCTGTATGATATGATCGGCGGAAACAAAGTGTTTTCGGATATGCTAATTTTGACAGCAGCTTATGTTGCGACGATCCTTTTTGTTCAGACCATGCGGTATGTCAAGCGGTTTTATGTGCGCAGATTCGGCAACAATGTTAACCGCAGCATGAAACGGGTTCTGTATTCCGGTCTTGTACATAAAAGCAAAAGCGAAATGGAGTGTGAAAGTGTCGGCAGTCTGATGACAAAGGCGATTTCCGATGTCGATGCCTGCTCGGAGGGGATGCGCAAGTTTACAACAGAAATTTTTGATACGGGCGTGGTAATGATTGCATATCTTACCATGCTGTATGTTTACGATTGGCGCCTTGCTCTTTTATCCAGCATATTCCCGCCGTTTGCTTATCTAATTGCAGAAAAATTGAAGGTAATTGTGCATCGCTGTACAAACTCCTACAAAGAAAGTGCATCACGTCTAAACAGCGCAACACTCGACCGTATTTCCGGAGCGATTACATATCGTGTATTCAGCTGTGAAGAAGAACGTGATGCCGCTTATGAGGGGCACCTTGCCGATTATGAGCACAACGCGATCAAGGCCAATCTTTGGGCTTCAGCACTGCAGCCGCTCTATCAAATTATTTCCATGCTGAGCGTTTTGTTTATCATTTGGTTCGGTGCAGAAAATGTTCTCGGCACAGGCTGGTCGGAATGGAATATCGCTGCATTTACAACCTTCTTATCTTGCTTTACCAAGCTTGCGGTCAAGTCATCAAGAGCAGCAAAGCTATTTAATGCCGTGCAAAAGGCGCAGGTTTCATGGAGCCGAATTAAGCCGATGATGAAGAACGAGGATGAAACGGAATCTGCACCCGTTTGCCCCGCAGATTTGGAGGTGTGTGGATTGTCATTTTCCTACCCGGATGGACGGGAAATCCTGCACAATATATCATTTAGAGCAAGTCCCGGGCAGATCATCGGCGTGACCGGCGCGGTTGCCTGCGGCAAATCCACGTTTGGAAAAGTTTTTCTCTGTGAACATCCGTATCATGGCAGTATCCGTTTTGCAGGCTGTGAACTGTCCAGCTTATCGAAGGATCAGCGAAGCGGGATTTTCGCCTATATGGGACATCAGCCAGAGCTGATGAGCGACACAATCGAGCAGAATATTCTTCTCGGAGATACAGCAGATATATCGGTTTATCTGAAAGCGGCCTGCCTTGACCGTGAGGTAAATGAAATGCCAGATCATGCACAAACGCAGGTCGGCAGTGGAGGAATGCGCCTCTCCGGAGGCCAACAGGCGCGGGTAGCATTGGCAAGAACGCTCTGCCATAAGCGTCCTGTCATGATTTTGGATGACCCATTTTCGGCAGTTGACAAGGCAACAGAAAAGGAGCTGTATCAAAATCTCCGCCAGATGGCTTCGGACAGTATTATTCTGCTGATTTCCCACAGGCTTTCCCTGTTTGCTGAGCTTGATGGGGTCATATGGATGGAGAATGGACATGCGGCGATCAGTACGCATGAGGATTTGATGCGTACAAATCCGAAATATGCACACTTGTACCGGGTACAGGCGGAAGGAGGTAAAATGTGTGAAGCGTAAAAACAGTATGAAATCCATTTTGAAGAGCGTCATGATCCGTGCAAAGCTGCTGACCATCGGCATTGTTTTTGCGATTGCGGGAGCAATTGTGTTTGCGTTGCTGCCTCCGCTTGCATTGGAAAAAATAATAAATGATTTGACTGCCGGCCAGTCCATAGGAATTCAAAATGCGCTGCTTTATTTTGCGCTCATTGCCGCCGCTGGTTTATTCGATACTGCAAAGGAAATTCTAATCACAATATTTGGTCAGAAAATCACGCGGGAATTGCGGCACGAAATGTGTGGAAAGCTTTCACGTATGCCTGCCTCTTATTTTACAAAAAACGAACCGGGAGTTATCGCCTCCAGGTTCGTTAACGATGTGGATACTATGGAATCTTTGTTTACTTCCGGCATTATCAGCATGTTTGTGGATGCCTGCAAAGTGATCAGCATTATGTTCATGATTTTTGTAAAGAGCAGGGGCTTGGGTATTCTTATGCTGGTTGTCACGCCAATGCTGTTTTTTCTGACGCGAATCATTCAAAGGAGAATGCTGAAAGCACAGCTTGCCAATCGTGCGGCAGTTGGAAAGGCCAACAATCACGTGCCTGAAACGATCCGAAATATCAGGATGATTCATAACTTTCATAAAGAGAAATACATGGAAAGCAAATATGACGATTACATTTTGAAAAGCTACCGTGCAATGGAAAAATCCAATTTCTACGATGCCATTTATTCTCCTATTATACTCGTCGTCAGTGCGGTCATAGTTGCAGTAATGATGATTTTATCTGCCATGGGCGGCGAAATGCAGTCATTTTTCGGAATGTCCGTTGGAACAGCCGTGGCAGTTATCGCTTATGTCGGCAAGGTGTTTGAACCGTTGGAAAGCATCGGAATGGAAATTCAGAATATTCAGTCAGCTGTTGCTGGCGTTCACCGTATCAACGAATTTCTTGATGAGCCGGAGCGCGGGGAGGCAGACCGCTCAATCAGATGCCGGCAGCTTTTGCAAAGCAATATGCCCTGTATAGAGCTGAACAATGTTCGATTCGGATACAATAAGAACGAACCGGTTCTGAACGGGAGAAGTTTTACAGTAAAGCAGGGAGAAAGCGTAACCCTGACAGGCAAGACCGGCGCAGGAAAAAGTACCATTTTCAAGCTTATTCTGGGATTGTACAGCCCCGACAGCGGCAGCGTTCGTGTTTTCGGTGCGCAAGCAGGCCGTATTCCCGACAGGGAAAAGCGAACCCTATTTGGATACGTTGAACAGACCTTTCGAATGGTTCCGGGAACGGTTGCAGAGCAGATCACATTGTTTGATTCATCTATTTCCCGGAAGGATGCCGAAAAAGCCGCACAGATTGTCGGCTTGCATGAAAGCATTGCAAAGCTGGAGAGCGGTTATGATACCCCCTGCACTGAGTCACTGTTCTCTCAAGGGGAATGGCAGCTGCTGTCAATTGCCCGTGCAATAGCTGCAGACCCTGCCATACTGCTACTTGATGAAATCACTGCAAATCTTGATTCCGGTACTGAGCATATGGTAATTTCCGCTTTAAAGAAAGCATCGGAGAACCGTACCGTGCTGTCCATTTCTCATCGTTTATATGAACAGACAGGCGGCCGACAGATAAAAATAGAGGAATAAACGGCTCCAATACGCGATCCCCGCTTCGCTATCATCAAAACGATATTCGCTCGTTATAAAATCTTCTCCTCATAAGGAGGCGGCGAGGCTGTCGAGCTCTTGTTCAATGAATGCGTTCTTCTTCAGCCTCGGGCGGCGGAATTTGCCTTCCTTGATTACCGCATATGGTTCACGCAGTGCTTCCAAATTGTCCAGCGGGTTAGAGCGGAGGATCAGAAGGTCCGCATATTTACCGGTTTCTACGGAGCCCGTAATATCGCTGATGCCAAGAATTTCCGCATTGGAAAGCGTAGCGGTATAGATCGCGTAATCCGTGGGGATATTCATCATCTTCCAGAAATACCAGATCTCACGCCACATGTTGTACTGTGTGGCAAACGGACAGGAGGCATCGGTGCCAAGGCCTACGCGGATACCGGATTCCATCGCGGTGCGGCCGCCCTCGCGCATGCCCTCGAGCACGACCTCGCTGTTGTATACGCACAGTTCGTTCAGCTTGGTGACCGCAGGGGAAAGGCGCGCAAGCGGCAGGGCGGGGGAGAAGGTCAGAATCACGCCGCCATTCCGATTCCGGAGAATCTCCTGCAGCGCTTCGTCAAAGCCGGCGCTGTGCTCAATAGTATCCACGCCGCCCTCGATGGCGACGCGCATGCCGTCCGGGCTCTCCGTATGGGAGGCTACCTTCATGCCGAGCTCATGTGCCCGGTCACACACGGCGCGCGTCTGCTCCAGGTCCATTTTTAGCTCGCCGGGCGAGCCCTTCTTCGTTGCATCCATCACGCCGCCGGTCACACAGATTTTGATAAAATCGGAACCCGCCGCATGGTGCGCATCAACCAGCGCCCGCAGATCGGCCGGGTCGGATGCGGTTTCGGCGAAGGTTCCGTCGCCATGGCCTCCGGGGACAGTGATCGCCGTGCCAGAGCAATACATGCGTGGGCCGAGCTTCTCCCCTGCGCGCACCGCGTCGCGGATACGCAGGTCAGAGCCGCAGAAATCGCCCACAGCGCGCAAGGTCGTTACGCCGGAGTCGAGCTCCGCGAGGACGTGGGAGGCGACCATGGAATCCAGTACCTTTTGCCCGAGCGGGGTATGTACAAATTTCAAAACGGCTTTTTGAGAGCTTCCTCCGCCGAGCGCCTTGCTGGGCTTGCCGGTGCCAAACAGGTGCGTGTGCATGTTGATGAGCCCCGGCATGATGTATTTTCCGGTGCAGTCCATCACCTCGGCCCCTGTGCGGTCGATTTTGCCAATGGCGGCGATCTTTCCGTCCTCCACAAGAATATCGGCCTTCTGCGCCTGGCAGCCAGGCTTTCCGCTGATGACGAATCCTCCGATCAATGCTCTTTTCAATGTGATTCCCCTCTTTTTCTAAAAGATAAAAAGACAGCTTTCAGCCGCCTTTTATGGAGTTAATTTAACTTCATCATAGCATATTTCATATGGAAAATCCATTGGGCGGCTGAAAAACAATGCTCACCCTGAGATTTTGCCAATGGCTGCGCGGTGATATGCATTATTTTTATGACGAAAAAACAACAGCAAACGGACGTGTAAAGGCTTCGTCCAGCTTGCTGCCGTGTCGTAGTTACCTGAACGGAGTGACCGGAAAGCGTACGGTCTGGACGCAGGTTTGGATACAAAGAAGACCTGCGGCGCGCGAATTGCACACCGCAGGTATGGGTTAGTGTTGTAAAATAGATACCCACCTAAAACGCGGGCAGTAAGCGATAAAAAAGAAAAACCTGCGGCGCACGAATTGCACACCGCAGGTGTGGAGCGGGAAACGGGATTCGAACCCGCGACTTTCGGCTTGGGAAGCCGACGCTCTACCGCTGAACTACTCCCGCATTGATTGATATGATAGCACATGTATCCCAAAAAATCAATCCTCTTTTTTTGCAAGAATGGCTCCCTTTTTTGCTGCGGCATTTGTCATGGCAGGGAAATGGTAATTTTCAGTCAGAATCGAATAGGCGGTTTCAATTTTTGGACAAACCAGAAGGGCAATATAATCTCCGTTAGAGAGCAAAAGCGCATGGGATAGCTTTTCATATTCTTTGGGAGCCAGTGTCTGGAAGGTTCGCATTTTCATCTGAATACAGGCGTTTAGCGCGCGGATAATCACCTGGCTATCAGTGCCCTCCTTCAAGTGAAAAATGGCGACTTCATCGGCTCTGGTATTGACCGTGCTCATATATACGGCATAATCGTCCACAAGGGACAGGTCAAAATCATAGTGCAGCGAAATGGTCTTCGATTCCAGTGCCACCATATGATCAATCGGCGTCTGTTGGATGATGGCGGTGGCCATATCGTCTGCGGAAGCGGTTACAGAGGATTCCTTTTGCGCCGTGTTTGTGTCAAAGGCCGGAGCAGGAGCACTGCAAGCAGAAAGCACGCACAGGACAATTATCAGGAATAAGACAAAAAGACGGGGAAAATGGCGTTTTCTCATTGCTGTACACTCCTTTCTCAGCTCATTCAATTTCTCCTCAGCGGAAGGGCAAAGGGTTCTTTGAAAGCCAAATGTATTGAGTTGACGTTATTATAGCACAAAAGGCTATGAAAGAAACTACAAAACGATTACAAATTTTGTGCGTTACATGTAATTTTAAGGTTTTTAAAGAAAAAATATGTACAATTTCAACCATAAAAGGACGACTATGGACGATAAGGAGGGGGAGGTTTGCTCTGCGTGCGGGAACGTGCTATAATTTAACCTAATTTTTATTACATTACGAAGCGATAGCGAGTAACAAAGCAAGGCCCGCCATGATGGGAGCGGCAGAAGAGATAATCAAAACGATCCCGCTGGCTAGCGGCTATTTTTTACTAGAAGCAGGAACGGGGGCGGTTATATTTGGAAAAACAGGTTTATTATTTAATAGAAGCTTATGCACGCGGGCTGTGTGATACGGATTGTTTCACCGGAGAGCTGACGGCGCTCTGTTGCTGTGGCCCTGCTTTTGAGGGGCTCTCCGATGAAGAAATTGTGCTGTTGGACGAGCTGTGCACAGGTGCACAGCGCTTCACGGATGAGGACGAACCGTTTCCGGGCAGGGATATGCTGAGTGAAACACAGTTCCGTGCATTTTTCGACCGTCTCTATCCAGAACTGAAACGCCAAATACCCTACGAGGTATGGAAGGATTTTTCCTGACGGCAGATTGACTTTAAGGAAGGACAGGTGTAGTCATTATGCCCGCTTTTTCAACTCATTATCTCTTTGCCCGTGAACTGATGGCGCAGATTGAAGCGGCAGCTCCGGATATCCGGCTGGATGCGGATGCCGTATATTATGGAACGCAGGGGCCCGATGTTCTCTTCTTTCACCGGATTCTGCCGACGATGCCGGGAAAGAGCCTCAATCCGGCCGGCTCGCGGATGCACCGCGCAAATCCCAATGTGCTCTTTGAGGCAATGCTTTCTTATACCCGGACGCTGGAGGGCGCACAGCGGGAGCGGGCGCTTTCCTATATTTATGGATTCTTGTGCCATTATGCGCTTGACCGCGTTGCCCATCCCTATATTTACGCCACGCAGTATGCGATCATCAAAGCACGCCATATCTGGTATCTGAAGGGCGTTGTCCATAACCGGGTGGAGTATGAGATCGATATGCTGATGCTGCGCCGTCATCTGCAGGTGAAGTCCGCCCGGAAATTTGAAACCAGGGATGTCCTCTCTACAGACGGCGTTCTACTCGAAGCGATGGCAGGTGTGCTTTCCTCTGCGGCACAGGAAGCCCTGAACGTACCCATGACGCAGGCGCAGGCGCGGCAGGCCTTTTGCGATACGCGCATCATGCAGTCTCTGCTGACGGACAGGCACGGATGGAAGCTGCCGTTTATGACGCTGCTGCAGCTGCCGGTTTATCCGTTCCTCGGCCCCTGCCTGACGACGATGCTGCGCCGTACGCAGGCCGATACACGCTGGGACTATACCAATGACCAAAAAGCGGCCTGGGCGTATCCTGCCGCCCCAGAGCGGGTGAGCCGCGAAAGCTTTGAAGAGCTGTTCGAACGCGCCAAACAGGATGCGCTGCATTTGATCTCCGCTTTTCGGGAAGCACTTTTAAGCAATGGGGCGCTGGATGAGGCGATCGGCGGGATCTCCTTCCTGACCGGCGTGCCTGTGGATGAGTGATCGGTAGAATGAGAAAGGAATGTTGAACAATGGAAAAAATTTTGAGCTTTCAGATCGACCATACTAAGCTGCCCTGCGGCATGTATCTCTCCCGTGTGGACGGGGATATCGATACCTATGATCTGCGTACCCGCCGCCCAAACCGGGAGCCTGTGATGGCAAACGGCGCCATGCATACGGTTGAGCATCTGTTTGCCACGTTTGTGCGTAATTCTGCCGATGCGGATCAGGTGGTCTATTTCGGTCCAATGGGATGCCGCACCGGATTCTATTTTTTGACGCGAGGTATGGATCGCCAAAGGGCAATTGAATTAACTCAATCGGCCTTTGCTTTTATTGCCGCTTATGAGGGAGAAATTCCGGGAGCAACGGAACGCGAGTGTGGAAACTGGCGTGACCATAATTTGGAAGGTGCAAAAAAAGAAGCACAAAAAATGGTAAAAATACTGGAGAGTTGGACAGTCGCCCAGCTAAAATACCCAGAATAAATGCGCCTGATTGTATAAAATGCCGAAAAACCCGCGAAATACTTGCGGAGAACAGGACATCTGTGTATAATGGTAACTAAATTGTAACCGTTTTGTAACTATTTTGCACGGTTAAACTATGGAGGTGTTCCCGCATGTCCTTCAAGCATGTCAAACGGGATAAAACAGCATCCTCCGTGCAGGAGGACGTCAACAGGCAGACAGAGGACAGCAATGAGACGGCGCTTGCCGTTGCAGATAAAGAAGAGAATCCGGTAGCACAGGAGCAGGGGAAAGCGGCGCCCGCAGCAGGCGCGGCATTGCAGGCGGTATACCGCCAGATATCCTGGCTGGGCCTGCAGACGCAGCGGTATGCGCTGCGTTTCTATCGCCATATCGAGCGGTATGTCCGGCTTCCATTTCAGATGGCCCGCTTCGGGCTGCGGTTCGTGTTTGTCACGGTGGACCGCTATGCGTTCAAAACGTACCACGAGGCGGTAGATGAGGCACGGTATCTGCGGGTGGAGGTCCGCTCGGTGCGGAAGAATCTGAAGCGGTGTGTCAAGCAGAGCCCTGCGTCGGTATTCCCGGTGTTAGGGCATTATACGGCAAAGGCGTTCCGGCGGCACAAGAAGCTGTTTGCCACGCTGTTGAACACGGCGCTGCCCATCGCGGCCTGTGTGCTGCTGGCTACGACGGTGGCGCACTGGGGAAGCGTGACGTTTGCGCTGGAGGTCAATTACAACGACCAGAATATCGGCTATGTGGCAAACGAGTCGGTGTATCTGGAGGCGGAGAAGCTTGCGCGCGGGCGGATCATGTCGGATACGCAGCAGGCAGTCCAGACGGCGGAGAATACGGCTTCGGCGGGCAGTAGTAGTGTTCAGGCGGTCAATCTGAGCACACGCAGCCTTGCGGCGGAGGAAGAGAAGCCGGCGCAGGAGCTGATCGCAAAGCCGTCGTACAAACTGCGGCTGGTATCGATTGACCAGCTGACGGACGCAGACGCGATGTCGGATAAGCTGATCGAGCATTCGAGCAGCAAAATCACAAATGCATGCGGTGTGTATGTGGATGGAAATTTTGTGTGCGCGGTGAAGAACGAGACAGATGCGGTGAGCGTATTCGATAAGATCCTCAATGAGAAGAAGACAGACGAAGCGAACACGATCGCGGACTTTGTGGAAGAGGTCAGCTACGTGCAGGGCCTCTATCCGGACAATGAGGAAACGGTGTGGGATGCGGAGCGTTTGGAGGAAAAGCTGCGGAGCAAGAAGGCGGAAGCAGTTTACTATACCGTAAAGATGGGGGATACGCCGTCCGGAATCGCGCAGGCAAACGACCTGACGACGAAGGAACTGATGGCGATGAATCCCGGCCTGACGGAGACGATCCATGTGGGGGATTCGCTGCTGGTATCGAATGAAGTGAATTTCCTGCGGGTAAAGATCATCAAGACGGTGCAGCGCACAGAGGAAATCCCGTTTGAGACAGAGGAAAACAAGACATCGAGCATGTATGTGGGCCGGACGAAGACTGTGCAGGAGGGCGTAAACGGGCAGCGTCAGATCACGGAGATGGTGACGTATATCGACAATGTGCCTGTGAGTACGAAGCAGGTGAGCACGAAAGTGATCAAGGACCCTGTGACGAAGAAGGTCAACGTGGGCACGAAGTCCAAGAGCAGCTACAGCAGCGGCAGGGGAAATGCCTACAGTTCATCCTCGTCTCCTGTGTATTACGATACCGGCTCTGTATCAACAAGAATGATGTGGCCCGCACCAACGGCACATCAGGTGTCGCAGCGCTATGGCCACAATGGGCACAAAGGAATGGATATCACGACCAGCGGCGCAATGGGGCGTCCGATTGTGGCGGCGGCCAGCGGCACGGTCGTCTATGCCGGATGGAATTCCACAGGACATGGATACCGTGTTGTAATCGACCATGGAAATGGACTGCAGACGGGCTATTCCCATTGTAAGTCCGGTTCGATCCGCGTCCGTGTCGGGCAGAAGGTTTCCCAAGGGCAGCAGATTGCAAGCATCGGTTCTACAGGCAATTCTTCGGGGCCGCACCTGCACTTTGAGGTGATACGCAACGGTACGCGCGTCAATCCGGAGCGGTATATCTAGCGCCTGGAAGGACGTGAGATATTATGCTTAAAAATTTTCTTCGATATAGAATGGCTGACAAAGAAATGAATGATATTGTCGAACTGATGGAACTGTCCGGAGTGAGCAGAAATTCGATTAATTAAGCTGGTTCGTAATGAGAATATGGAAACGATCAAGCTATCTACACTGATTAAATTGTGTGATGCCCTTGAATGTGATCTGTCTGATTTGGTAGAGTATAAGCATAAATAGTTTATTCTGCAGACGTGACTGTGTTTTCGTCTGTCTTTATAGACCACGCATCAGGACACTGGAACGCGCTCAGGCCGCGCGGGCCCATCCTTTTCCGTTCGGCCGGAAAAGGAAGCAAAAGGGGGCGCGGGGTGCTCCCCGCGGCTGTTTCTCTTGCTTCGTTCTCTTGTCAGAAGACAAGAGAATGCAGTCGCGTACAGCGAAACCTGGCACTCATCTGCTTTCAATATCATACCTTCCGGCTGCACCACTCATCTAAAATAAAACAATTAGTAAGATGATGTCCCGCCAGGAACCGCCTGTACAGCAGCATAAAAAAACAACCGCCCCGGAGCGAAAGAAGCCCCGGGGCGCTCCAATATCAAACATACAAATTAATTCAATCCCGTTTCGCCCACCGTCTGGAACAACCGCTCCACCGCCTGGCGAAGGCCTGCGTTTTCCGCCTTCGCCAGGCCGGGATCGGCCTGCAAAATCCCCCTCGCCGCTTCCTGCGCCTGCTTCAATGCCTCCATATCCGTGACCATATTAGCGATCTTCAGGGCGGGTAGGCCATGCTGCCGCGCACCGAAAAAGTCGCCCGGCCCGCGCATTTTCAGATCCGCATCCGCAATCTGAAAACCATCCGTCGTCTCGCACATCGTTTGCAGCCGCTGTTTGGCCTGCCCGTTTTCCGCGTCGGAAATTAAAATGCAGGACGACGGATGCCTGCCGCGCCCCACGCGCCCACGCAGCTGATGGAGCTGGGAAAGGCCGAAGCGCTCCGCATTTTCGATGACGATGACCACCGCATTCGGCACGTCCACGCCAACCTCTACGACCGTTGTGGAGACTAACAGCTGAATATCGTTGGCCGCAAAGCGGCGCATGGTGTCCTCTTTTTCCTTTGGCTTCATGCGCCCGTGCAAAAGGCCGAGGCGGTAGCCGCGGAAGGGGCCGTTTTGCAGCTTTTGCGCATATTCCTGCGCGGCGGTCAGCTCCGTTTCCCCCTCTTCGACAAGGGGGCATACGATATAGGCTTGGAGGCCCTGATCGAGATGCTTTCTGATATAAGCATATACCCGCTGGTGCAAACGGCTTCCCACAGCATAGGTTTGGATCTTCTGCCGCCCGGGCGGTAGCTCGTCGAGGATGGAAATATCTAGGTCACCATAGATCATCAGCGCGAGTGTGCGTGGAATCGGCGTGGCGGACATGACGAGCAAGTGGGGATTCCCGCCCTTATCAGCGAGCGCGGCGCGCTGCCCGACGCCAAAGCGGTGCTGCTCGTCTGTGATGACCAGCCCGAGACGGCGGAAAACAACGTCCTTTTGAAGGAGCGCGTGCGTGCCGACAACGAGGTCGATTTCACCGCTGGTGAGCAACGCTTTCATCTCTTTCTTTTCCGCCGTACTGGTCGCGCCGGTCAGAAGTGCGCAATGGATGCCGGCAGGGCCAAGAAAGCCTTCCAGCGTGTGATAATGCTGTTCTGCTAGAATCCCTGTCGGCGCCATCATGGCGCATTGCAGGCCGTTTTTAGCCGCCGTATGGATGAGGGCGGCCGCGACGGCTGTTTTACCGGAGCCGACATCTCCCTGCAGCAGCCTGCTCATCGGCGTTGAGGAGCGCATATCTTGCAAGCATTCCGAGATCGCGCGGCGCTGCGCGCCAGTAGGGGAAAAGGGGAGAAGAGCGAAAAATGCTTCGCTGTAGTCCTGCACAGCCTGTAAGGCCGTCTGTGTCCGCGTCCGCGCCTTCAGGCGCAGCAGGCCGAGCTGCAGCGTGAGCAGCTCCTCAAAGACCAGCCGCCTGCGCGCGCGCAGAAGCGCCTCCTCATCCGCAGGGAAATGGATGTTTTCCATTGCAAAGCGTAGGTGGCAGAGGCTATATTCCTGGCGCAGCGCGTCCGGCAGCGGGTCGTTCAGCTCGTCTTTTCGCAGCGCAAGCGCATGGGCGACACACGATTCGATGACACGGGAGGAGAGCCCCTGTGTCTGCGAATAAATCGGGCGGATGTGCTCCCCTGTCTGGGCTGGCTCCACAAGGGGAGAGGCCATCTCACGCCGGCCCAGCTGACCTCCAACCCGGCCGAAGAAGAGATATTCCTCTCCCTCCTTCAGCTTTTCAGCGGCATAGGGGTTATTAAAAAACGTGATCTGCATCAGGCTGACGCTATCGGTCACTTCCGCCTTGTAAAGGGTAAGGCCCTTACGAATCAGATGCTTTGACGGCATGCGGGAAACGATTGCTTTCACGCAGCAGGGCTCGCCGAACGGCGCGCTGGCAATGGAAACAACTTTACTCCAGTCCTCATAGGCGCGCGGATAAAAATGAAGCAGGGCGTCGATGGAATCCACGCCGAGCCGGTGAAACAGCCCGGCGCGTTTTTCCCCCACGCCCTTGAGATAACGGATGTCCGTATGTGTTTGGTTTTGCATGTGGATATCTCCTGTTCTGAACTTATTCCACGGAGATAATGAAATAATAGACCGGCTGGCCGCCATTGACGACGGAGATGTCAACATTGGAGCCGTATTTGGCGGTGAGCATATTTTTAAGCTCCAGCGCCTGCTCCTCGGTCGCTTCTGTGCCGTAAAAAATGGTAATCAGGGAGCAGTCACGCTTGTTGTAAAGATGCTTTGTTACGCGATAGGCCACATGCAGGAGGTCTTGCTCAACAATGGTGATCTTTCCATTCTCCATGCCGAGGATCTGGCCCTTTTTGATGCTTTCGCCATCGATGGAGCTGTCGCGTGCGGCGAAGGTGACAAGGCCGGTCCCCACGCGCTCAGCGGCCTTCATCATAATGACATGGTTCTCTTCTGCGCTGAGCGACTCATCAAAATGAAGCATTGCGGTAATACCCTGCGGGATGGTGCGCGTTTGCAGGACGCTCACGCCGCGGTCTGCAAGCGGAATCGTCTGCTCAGCCGCCATAATGATATTTTTGTTATTGGGTAAGACGAAGACGTGCTCCGCAGGCGTTGCCATGATCGCATCGAGGATATCCTCCGTGCTGGGGTTCATGGTCTGGCCGCCGCTGACGACCTGATCCGCGCCAAGCTCGAGGAAGAGCTCTTTCAGCCCTTCTCCTGCCGCAACGGCGACAAAGCCGAATGGCTTGACCGGCTCTTGGGCAGGGATGGCTGCCTGCTGCTGCACGGGCTCCTGCGGGGAGTCGAAGGCGGCATTGGTATGCTGCTGGCGCATGTTGTCGATCTTTATGTTGACCAGAGGGCCATATTTCAGGGCCTCCTGGATGACATTGCCGGGCTCATTGGAATGGACATGCACCTTGATGATGTGATCGTCGTCTACCACGACCACGCAGTCGCCAATGGATTCGAGATAGGCGCGTAACCGAACGGGGTCCATCGTGGAATGTGGATCCTTGTTGATAAGAAATTCGGAGCAGTAGCCAAATTTGATCTCTCCGTCTGCATTGGCGACGATTTCCTTCTTTTCGCCGTGGTGCTGGGCGGTGACGGGTGTGGCCTCGTCTGACGTGCTGGCGATGATGCCATTGCCATTGAAAACGCTGCGCATGCCCTCGAGGATTAGAACAAAGCCCTGACCGCCGGCGTCGACGACGCCCGCTTTCTTTAAAATGGGCAGAAGATCCGGCGTGGTGGCGAGCGCTTTGGCAGCGCTGTCACACGCAGCATTAAAGACCGTTACAGCGTCCGCGCCGCTGTTGGCAGCGCGCTTTGCGCTCTCGGATGCAAGGCGGACAACGGTAAGGATTGTCCCTTCCGTGGGCTTCATGACAGCTCCATACGCCATTTCCACCCCAATCTGCAGCGCATTTGCGAGGACGGTGCCATCCGCCTCCTTGCAGCCCTTGAGGCCCTTGGAGATACCGCGGAAAATCAGCGACAGGATCACGCCGGAATTGCCCCGTGCGCCGCGCAGAAGGGCGGATGCGACCGCCGCCGAGACCTCCCCGGTGCCCGCATCCTCCGCAAGGCGGGAAACTTCCCGCGCCGCGGCGCCGATGGTCATAGACATATTCGTGCCCGTATCCCCGTCAGGGACAGGAAAGACATTGAGCGCGTCAACGTCGCCGCGATGATTGTTGATATGGTGAGAAGCGGAGATCACCGCATCCCGAAGCATACTGCCGGTTATCACTGTATAAGCACTCCTTACAGTTCAATCAGTGGGGTACCTGCTATTGTCAGGATTTCATCCCGTCTACAAATACATTGACTTTGCGCACCTCGAAGCCTGTCGCTTCCTCCACCGTATAGCGCACCTTGTTGACGATGCTCTTGACGATGGCGGAAATATTGAGCCCGTAGGTTACGATGATATGCAGGTCAATGGCAAGGCCGTCGCCATCCTTACGCACCGCGACTCCCTGGTCGGGAAAGCTACGGCGACGGTTGAAGAAGGAGCGGATACCCTGCCGGGCATTGCTGTTGGCCATACCGACAACGCCGAAACAGGATGAGGCGGCGTTGCCTACAAGGCTAGAGAAATAAGATTCTGAGATCTCGATCGTGCCGAGATGATTTTCCATCCGGATCATTTGCGCAGTCCTCCTTCTCGATGCTGCGTGTGCTATGGAGATATGAATCCGTAGCATTACAGCCCATTATTATACACGATTTTTAGAAAAACGGCAATGGATGGGGCGATAACTTAATGTTTTGTTTACGATTGGGTGAAGAAAATGAGTGCAAGCGGTGATTAGTAAGATCATAGCATTGGATACGAATATAATAATTGAAAACTTTATTTCTGATATATAAAATAATATTTGATATTGTTGACGTAATCTATACAATATAATAGAATTTAATTGTGAAAAACAGAAAGGCGTGATACCAATGTACATTTTACGATGGGTAAGCACATTCATCACATTGAAATGTTAGGTGGGGTGACGTTTTGATCCAGATGAAGCGTTTCTTTTGGATTCCTTGTCTGGTACTTTTCGTATGTCTATTGACTGCATGCGACGGGTCCGGTAAGCTGGACTCCGTACGTGTAGAAAATCCGCTGGACGGCGGGGAGCTCGTATTGCCTGTTGAAAACGGCCGCGGGCAATTGGCCGGCGCCAGCGCTTCCTTCCAGACAAGGCAGACGCCGCAAGAGCTGTATCAGGCTTACAAAGCGCTTGAGGCGGAGAAAGATTTGCAGATAATCCCTTATACGGGCGGCCTGCTGATCGATCAGGGCACTGGCAGCGGTGCTCGGTATTACTGGCTGACTGTTTCGCCGGAGCATGCAAAGAATGGGCGGAATTATCTGCTCTCCAATATGGAGGCCGACTTGGTTGACCGGGATATATGGCTTGAGGATGAGTGGACGCCTGCGGGGCAGCAGGGCAATGATGCACAAACGCCGGTTACAGGCGGGCCGATCCTGCTGCCCTATCATCTGATCGCACGGGAGGAGCTGGATTCTTCGCAATCGTCTTTGAAGCAAACCTTTTCCGCGGGTATTTTGTACCGGATCACCGGGACACAGGAGGCATTTTATCAATTCTATGAGTCGATGAATGCTTATCGTCTGGAAAAGGAGGAAAACGGGTTCTCCATCCGTTCCTATGCCGAGGGCGTTGACGCTTCCAAGGCGCTGCGTACCTGCCAGCCGGTTACCTTTACGTTCTATGAGATCGGAGGAAACTCCTATTTCAGCGCTCAGCTGGATTAAGCACCATCGCATAAAATGCCCCGCACAGGGCTTTCAAACCTGAGCGGGGCGTTTTTATGCTTGGTTTAAAAATGCCAGTCCTGCAAATTGGCATATACATCGCCGGAGTGGCTTATAAGGTCGCCCTGCACATCCCTGCTGCGGGCCGCCACGCCCTTGCGGAAACAAACGGGCAAAAAGGCGGGATTCTCCTGGAACGTGCTGAGGAAATCCTGCAGGGAAACGGCGCCTGTGAGCATTTGCTTGTAAGAAGCCGCCGCCGCGCCCTCCTGATTGATTCCGGCTTTTGCAGCGCCCGCTTCGTCAAAAAACGGAGCAAGGCTCATATTGTTGGAGAGCTTCACTTCCCCGAGATACAGATCGAATCTGCCGCCCTGCACAGCCTTTGTATAGTCCGCCCAGGCGAGTTGGGTTACCGTCACCTTGATGCCTACCGCGGAAAGCTGCGCGGCGATCATATTGGCGGCGGAGAGGCGGAAGGGATTCTCCTTATTGACGGCCAGCGTGAATTGCAGCGTCTTCCCGCCCCCGGTGCGTGCGCCGGAAGTGCCTGTCTTATCAAATCCGGCCTCTTGCAGCAGCTTGACGGCTGCTTCCTTATTCTGCTTGACATCTGCAGTGGACAAACCCTTCAGCGCGTTCCAATCCGGGCGGAAGGGGATGGCGCTGGCGGCTGCATGGCCCTGATAAGCGGAGGAGGCGATCTCCTCCCGCGCGAGCGCAAGGCTCATGGCCTGCAAGACCTTTGGATTTTGCAGCAGCTCATTTTTCGACTGGATGCCGAGGAAAACAAGATTGTTCATCAGGAATTCCGTGGTGTTGGCATTGATACGCTGATAGACACCACCGCTCAGATCCTGAAAGATGAAATTGACATTGCCGATCTCCAGGCTGTGAATGACCGAATCGCTGTCCGGCACGTCGACGAGTGAGATAGCGGCAAACTTCGTCGTGTTTCCGTTGAGCCAGGACTTATTGGCCTTCAAGGTAACAGAGCTGTCCCCCCGGACGGCGGAATAACGCCCGCTGCCCACTGGGATCGCCGTTTCCGAAGAATCGCTGCCGCGCTTGATAACGGCAAAGTCGAGGCAGCTGAGCGCATAGGGATCCACTTCTTTCATCGTAAAAATGATGTCTCCACTCTGCACTTTTGCACTGCTGAAATTGGAGAGCTGCGCCCGGTAGTGCGGAGAAGCCGCAGCTTTTTCGAAGGAATAAACCACGTCCGATGCGGAGAGGGAAGAGCCGTCTGAAAAGACGAGGCCGCTTTTGAGGGCAACGCGCACCTGTGTGCCGCTGACGCTGCCGGAAGCGGCGAGAAGCGGCTGCGGCGACAGTGTTGCATCAACCGAATAGAGGGAATCATACAGGACGGTGGAAAGCATCTGGTTCGGCAGGCTTTTCGCCGTGAATGGATTCAGGGAATCGCCCTTGACATAGGGCAGGGATAACTTCCCCGTGCCGCCTGCGTTTTTCTGGCTTTCTGAAATGGCCGTTTTCTCCCCGGAAACGGCGGCGGTGGACGCTTCGTCCGTAGGTTCTCTCCCGCAAGAGGCAAGTGACGCCAAGCAGATGAACAGGCATAAAAACAAGGCAATCCATCGGACAATACCTGAAGGTTTCATAACGATGACCATTCCTTTCTTGCGTCGTGCTGTGGAACAGTGCGCTTGGGGCGCGACAATGGGTCGACACAGCCGAGAGCGTTTTTTGGGATTTGATCCTGCTGCTCACTGGATGGAGACTCTCTGTACCTGCGTTGTTCTCCCGGTTTGTTCGTCGATTTCAAAAATGCAGCCGCACATCATGCAGGGGCCGTCTCCGTTTTCAAATCGGACAGGCATCCCGGTGCGCATTTTTTCGATTGCGAGCGACGGGCGGACACCTAGGACGGACTGGATTTCGCCGGTCATGCCGAGATCAGTCAGATAGCCGGTGCCCTGCGGCAGAACCTGTTCGTCGGCGGTCTGTACATGCGTATGCGTGCCGAAGAGAGCGGAAATGCGGCCGTCCAGATAGAAGCCGAGCGCCCGTTTTTCCGCGGTGGCCTCCGCATGGAAGTCCACGATTTTCATGCGGCAGTCCTGGATGTCCTCCTGCCCGAGCAGACGGTCCACACAGTCAAAGGGATTTTCAAGCGGATCGAGAAAAACGACGCCCAGCAAATTGATCACCGCGATCCGGACGCGCCCTTTATCGATGATCTGGTATCCGCGGCCGGGGCTGCCTGCCCGGTAATTGGCGGGCCGAATGAGATATTCCGTCTCGTCGAGATAGCTGTACAGTTCGCGGCGACGGTAAACGTGGTTGCCCGTGGTGATCAGGTCTGCGCCGCTGGTGAATAAATCCTGCGCGGAGGCGGGCGTGATGCCGTTGCCCGGCGCGGAATTTTCACCGTTGACAATGCAGACGTCGATCCGGTTCAGCTTTTTGAAAGAGGGGAGGTGTGCCCGCAAAAAGGCGCAGCCTCCTGCACCGACAACGTCGCCAATGGCGAGGATATTCATGCAATCATGCCTTTCCATGCCCAGAGGGTTCAAATGATAAAAATACAAAAAGAGGGTATACATCCCTGCATACCCTCCCCTGTTTGCTGAAAAACGATTATTTTGCGTAGTCAACCGCACGGTTTTCACGGATTATGTTAACCTTAATCTGCCCGGGATATTCAAGCTCGCTCTCAATCTTTTTGACGATGTCGCGCGCAATGAGCGCCATCTTATCGTCGGTAATGATCTCAGGCTTTACCATGATGCGCACCTCGCGGCCCGCCTGAATGGCAAAGGAGCGGTCAACACCCTCAAAGGAATTCGCAATTTCCTCGAGCTGTTCCAGACGCTTGATATAGTTCTGAATGTTTTCGCGCCTTGCGCCGGGGCGGGCAGCCGAAATAGCGTCCGCAGCCTGCACCAGACAGGCGACAATGGTTTTGGGCTCCACGTCGCCGTGGTGCGCCTGAATGGCATGAACCACGGCCTCGTTTTCGCGGAACCGCTTGGCGTATTCAACGCCGAGCTCAACGTGCGATCCGTCGAACTCATGGTCGAGCGCCTTGCCGATATCGTGCAGGAGACCAGCGCGCTTGGCTGTTTTGACGTCTGTGCCAATCTCGGAGGCCATGAGCCCCGCGATGTAGGAAACCTCAAGCGAATGGTTCAAGACATTCTGGCCGTAGCTTGTACGGTATTTCAGCTTGCCGAGCAGCTTCACGAGCTCCGGATGGATTCCGTTGACGCCCGCGTCGACCACGGCGCGTTCGCCTGCCTGCTTGATGGTGGCCTCTACCTCACGGCGGGCTTTTTCGACGGTCTCTTCAATACGGGCGGGATGGATGCGTCCATCGGCGATCAGTTTCTCCAGCGATACGCGGGCAATTTCGCGGCGCACTGGGTCAAAGCTGGAAAGGGTGATGGCTTCGGGCGTGTCGTCAATAATCAGATCGACTCCTGTGATCGTTTCGAGCGCACGGATATTGCGGCCCTCACGGCCAATAATGCGGCCCTTCATTTCATCGTTGGGCAGGGAGACGACGGAAACAGTCGCTTCTGCCGCGTGATCGGCGGCACAGCGCTGAATAGCAGTTGCAACGATCTCCCGTGCGAGCGTGTCCGCCTCATCCTTGGTTTTCTGTTCGAACTCCATGATTTTGACGGCCTTTTCATGGGTCAGGTCGTCCTCCAGATTTTTCAGCAGGTATTCCTTCGCCTGTTCCTGTGTGAAACCGGAGATACGCTCAAGCATTTCAAACTGGCTTCTTTTGATGCTCTCTACTTCATCCAGACGCGTTTGAGCATCCTTGAGCTTTTTGCTGAGGGTCTCATCCTTCTTTTCGAGATTTTCGATCTTGCGGTCGAGCGTCTCTTCCTTCTGGATGATCCTGCGTTCCTGCCGCTGGACCTCGGAGCGGCGTTCCCGCAGCTCGTGTTCCAACTCATTGCGCTGTTTGTGAATCTCGTCCTTTGCCTCGATAATAGCTTCCTTTTTCTTGGTTTCCGCCTCGGCGAGGGCATTGTTGACAATCCGGGTCGCCTCTTGCGTGGCAGAGCCGATCTCTGCCTCAGCCACGCGCTTGCGATGCAGGCCGCCGAGCAAAAAGCCGACGATACCGAACAATACAGCGCTTGCGACCACGGCGATTATGATTTTTAAGATGTCAGGCATGAAATAAAGTAGCACCTCCCTCATTCATGTTTTTCATTTGTTGTTCATCATCAAAAGAATCGCAGCAGATTTGCCTGCGGCAGGGCATACGGGGAGAAAGAGCTCCCTTGCCTCCCCTTTGGTGGGAAAGTTATGATCGATATGCCCTGAAGCATTTGCCTTTTATTACGAAAATGCGCAAAACGATGTATGGGTTCGCATACTGATACACCATCCCTCGTATTTTACCCCGAACAGGAGAAACTGTCAAGAAAATTGTATTCCCGCGCGGCAGTTTTCGGCGGGAAAAACAAAATTCCGCCGCAGAATCCGCGATAAACGCCCTGTTTTTGGAGTGGCGGAAAATTTCCATTTGAGGGCGGTTGACAAAGCCGCCCCGCGGTGATAATATAAAACCGATCATAAAAAAGCAAAAAGCAGAGATGGAGAGCGCTTTTTTCTGAATCAATACCCTTTGCAGAGAGTGCCTGAAGCTTGCTGTGATCAGGCGCAGGGTTTTGAAAAGGCGTACCGCTCCGGAGTGTGTATCGAAAAGCGGCGCTGCGCTGCGTTAAGATATGCCGTACGCGCCGCGTTAAGGTGTTTAGAGCGGCGGTTGATCAAACCGCAAGCAGGGTGGAACCGTGGAGCAAAAAGCTTCATCCCTTGATTGGAGAGGGGTGAAGCTTTTTTTGTTACTGTTCCATTTCGTGGATGTGCTCCTCACCTAGGTATCGGTAAATGAATTCATCCTGCAGATATTGGTAAGCGAGATGGCTGCGGGAGAAGGGTGTGCGTGCGCCGCCGCTTGCGAGGGCCATTCCCAGCCCAAGGCGGGTGAAAAACCAATGAAAGGGTCGTTTCAGCATCATACATTCCTCCAATTCCTAAAATTTGAAGAGGATCGACCGGGCGGATGGCATTCAGTGATTCCCATCCCGTGTTTCCCAGTTTAAACCTTTCTGATTTTTTATCCATGCAGAAAACGGTATGCTTTATATACTTTTCGGCAGGACATCGAGACGCAGGGGGAAGTTTTGCCTTTTCATGCCGAAAAGGATGGCGCGATTTGCCTGCGGCAAACCGGACAAAACGTCCCGTCTTCAGCGAAAGGATAGTGATATATGGAAGAAAACCGCGCGTTTGCGTTTCAGGGTGGCGGTTGTGCGTTTGTCCCGCGGCTGCTGGAGGCGGGGGTATATACCGGTGCGGCTGTTCCAGACGAAGAAAAACTCGTCTGGCGTGCAGGACGCCCGAAAGCGGACTATTACCTCTTTCACTGCATCGGCGGCGCGTTAAAGATTGTCTGCCGCCAAAAGGAATATACGCTTCAAGCTGGCTCTGTGCTCCTGCTTGGCGGGAAACAGGCTGTGGAGGTAGCGGCGCAGGGAGAGACGCGCTTTACTGCATTTCGGTTCCGATGCCAGAAGGGAAAACCGCCGATACGCGCCGGCCAGGTGTACAAACGCCCGGTGGGCCGTCTTGAGGAATCATTTTACACGGCCCTTTTCGCGGCGAAGGAAAGGGCTGACCCGCTGTCCGTCCGCCGGCTCAGCCTGTATTTTGCACTGCTCACCTATGAGTGGCTGGATGCGTCCGAAAAGAACGAAAGGAAATCTGCCGCTGCGTCTGCCTATGAAGCGGATATTCGCAAAGCCGTTGCCTATCTGCAGACACATCTGGAGGAAAAAATTCAGATGTCTGAGCTTGCGAGGAAGCTCCACCTATCCGAGCGGAACTTCCGCAAGTATTTTACCGAGGAGATGGGCGTTTCGCCAAAGGCTTATTTGCAGACGGCCCGCTTGCAACGGGCCAAGGAGTTGCTGCGCACGCCAGGACAGAGCATCAGTGAAATCTCAGAATCTGTGGGCTATTATTCCCAGTTTCAGTTCAGCCGGGATTTCAAGAAGGAATTCGGCCTGACGCCGTCGGCTTACCGCGGCGGAGCAGAGATCTCCCGCACAGAGAAAGCTATAAACCAGAAAACGAAATAATAGGAGGCTGTTATCATGATAAATGTTACCTTAAAGGGCGGCGAAGTCCGCCAGTATGAAGCTGGAACGACGGCAATGGACGTTGCAAAATCCTTGGGCGCGGGGCTTTACAAGGCTGCGTGCTCCTGCAAAATCGACGGGACGGTCTGCGACCTGCGCACTGTCCTTCCCGGCGACTGCGAGCTTGCGATCCTCACTTTCGACGACGAGGACGGAAGGCGCACCTTCTGGCATACGGCATCGCATATCATGGCGCAGGCGGTAAAAAGGCTGTATCCGGATGTGAAGCTCACCATCGGCCCCTCCATCGACAACGGGTTTTATTATGATTTTGACGCGCAGGAACCCTTCACGCCGGAAACGCTCGCAGAGATCGAGGCCGAGATGAAGAAAATCGTCAAGGAAGCGCTGCCGCTCGAGCGGTTTGAGCTCTCCCCGGACGAGGCGGTCAGGCTGATGGAGACGAAAAACGAGCCGTACAAGGTGGAACTCATCCGTGAACACGCGGAGCAGGGCGAGCCGATTTCCTTTTACCGGCAGGGGGAATTCACGGAGCTTTGCGCGGGGCCGCACCTCCCGGATACCGGCCGCGTGAAGGCCTTCAGGCTGACCAGTTGCACCGGCGCATACTGGCGTGGCGACGCGAAGAACAAAATGCTCCAGCGCATTTATGGCACGGCGTTTCCGAAGCAGTCTGAGCTGGAAGCGCACCTTACTCAGCTGGAGGAGGCGAAAAAGCGTGACCACAACAAGCTCGGCCGGGAGCTCGAGCTCTTCACAACCTCCGATGTGATCGGCCAGGGCTTGCCGATCCTGCTGCCGAAGGGCGCGCGCATCGTCCAGATCCTGCAGCGCTTCGTGGAGGATGAGGAGCAAAAACGCGGCTGGCTGCTGACGAAAACGCCGTTTATGGCGAAAAGCGACCTCTATAAGATTTCCGGCCACTGGGATCACTATAAGGATGGCATGTTCGTACTGGGCGATGAGGAAAAGGACGACGAAGTTTTCGCCCTGCGCCCGATGACCTGCCCGTTCCAGTACCAGGCGTATCTCAACAAATCGCGCTCCTACCGCGACCTGCCCCTGCGCTATAACGAGACCTCCACGCTCTTCCGCAACGAAGCGTCCGGCGAGATGCACGGCCTGATTCGCGTGCGGCAGTTCACGATCTCCGAGGGGCACCTGATGTGTACACCCGAGCAGCTGGAGGACGAATTCAGGGGCTGCCTGGAGCTCGCCATCTTCATGCTGAAAACGCTGGGGCTTTATGAGGACGTATCCTACCGCTTCTCCCAGTGGGATCCGGACGACCGTGAAAAATATATCGGCACGCCAGAGCAGTGGGATGAAGCACAGGGCGTGATGCAGAAAATTCTCGACCATTTGGGGCTTGACTATGCCGTGGGCGTGGGCGAGGCCGCATTTTACGGGCCGAAGCTCGATATCCAGATCAAGAATGTCCACGGCAAGGAGGATACGCTCATCACCATCCAGATCGACCAGATGCTTGCGGAAAAATTCGGCATGGAATATACGGATAAGGATGGCGTCAAGAAGAACCCCTATATCATCCACCGCACCTCCATCGGCTGCTACGAGCGCACGCTCGCCCTGCTGATCGAAAAATACGCGGGCGCGTTCCCGCTGTGGCTCGCGCCGGAGCAAGTGCGCATCCTGCCGATCTCCGAGCGGCACCATGAGGCGGCGCGGGCGGTTTATGAGAAGCTGTTCGACGCAGGGCTTCGCGTGGAGCTCGACGAGCGCAGTGAAAAAATCGGCTATAAGATTCGCGAAGCGCAGCTGCAGAAGATTCCGTATATGCTCGTCGTCGGAGATAAGGAGGTTGAGAGCGGGACCGTGTCTGTGCGCAGACGCGGGGAAGGCGACATCGGGGCGATGGCGACCGACGATTTCCTGGCCCACGCGCTGCTTGAGATTGCAGAGAAGAGGAAGTGATTTCGCCCTCGTTAGGCAGAAAGGGCCGTTATGGACGCCCCGGTTAGGATGCCTTTTCTTCACAAATAAGAACGGGGCGTTCAGCAAGCGCATGGGAAAACGTGGAATTCTTAGTATCCTTATGTTCCATTGTCGTTTGCGAAGAGGGCAGTAAGCTACTCGATATAATGAAACAGGCGCTCTGTAAAAATACACATTTTACGGAGCGCCTGTCAGCGTGTCGAAAAAGGGACATCATTTCGTCAGAACCATTTCGTAGAATTTCTGCATTATGCTTGCCTTTTTTGATTGCCTTAACAACGGAAGAAGAAATTGGACCGCGCTCAGGCCGCGCGGGCCCTTCCTTTTCCG
>ERZ781272.470-NODE-470-length-27726-cov-6.047161_pt1 | contig 27726 bp, 39 predicted proteins | sample MGYA00375850_ERZ781272 | MGnify/ENA primary metagenome ERZ781272 (study PRJEB29790, sample SAMN06051246) | human gut metagenome | host: Homo sapiens | place: USA: Cincinnati, Ohio | collected 2013-06-21 | study: EMG produced TPA metagenomics assembly of the Gut...
CTAACAAATCTTAACAAACGTAAATGCTACTCGAAATATTGAAATTAAGCCATTTATATATAATAATTGTTTGAACTTGACCTCTAGCGTTTGTTATCTTTTCTAGAATTCCATTTTATAGATTTTTATAAAAGTTAAAAATTAAGCTTCATCCATTGATTTTACTATATCATAGCAATAATCACTAAATTTAAGAGAATTCCTAAAAGTATAGTAGGATACGGAATTTATTTTTATTGCAATCTAATTAAACCTTCCTTAACTATTGATTTAACTAATATATAGGCCTTTTTTTGATAACATATTTTTAGACTTATATACTATAATATGTTTTTATCATTTTTTAGCATAATTCCAAAGACCTCTAAAAAACGGAATTTTATAAAATTTAAAAAATAAAAGAGTCACTTTATGATCTAAATTTACTAACAAACTTAGATAAGCTTCTTTTATATTTTCTAGCTTCTATTTCATTAATCATTATATACCATCTTGTATATTCTGAAGACTCATGATTAAATAAATCTCTAACATATTCTATATTGTAATTACTAGCAACATACTGGTCCCAACCAAATGTTTTTCTCATACTATGAGCTGTTATATTTTCCAAACCAAAATATTTTGCTGCTTTTTTTATTTCTTTACTTATACAATCTACTGTTATATGTTTCTTTGTTGAATTTATTTTATTGCTAGAAAACATATACTCATAATCTTCTTTTCCCTCAATATACTGTTTTAAAAGTTCCGATACTTCAGGTAATATAGTAGCTTCTCTAGGTTTCTTTTTCTTTACATTCTCTTGGCCATTTTTATTTACTTTATTTTCATAAATTCTAAAATAGCCAACTTCCAAAGCCATTCTTACATCCCTTACTTTTAATTCAACAAGATCTCCTGTCCTGTATCCAGTTGTACATCCTAAAATAAAAATCATTTTATTTCTTCTGCCAAACCTTACACTATTAGCTTCTAAGTAATCTGCAATATCTAAAACATCTTCACTATTCATTATAGGATATGGTGCTCTTTTTCTTGCATTAACCTGTTTTTGATTCATTCAATATTTTCACCTCCCTTTCTTTTTTGCACAAAAAAGATGCACTATCATGTACATCTTTTTGCGAAATTAGATTATTGGGTATTATGGAGAGAGTTTTCAGACTTGAACTGAAAAGTTTGATAACTAAACTGCTCCTGCACTCTCATGTTAGAGGAGATTTACTCCTCTTTAGATCATAGGTTACACATATAATGTTTTAATACTTAAGGTATTTTTGAGTAATATTATTTTTTATCTGTAGACTTAGAAAAAAACAATAATTCACTTTTTATTTTTTATTAATACGTATTAGCTGACTTCAAGAGTTGAACTTGAAATAAACTTTCAATGCTATACTTGAGCTCTTAATATAGACTTATCTTACTTGTTTATAATCCCATATCAGCACATTAGAGTGATGCCCTTTTTATCACTCTAAGTTCAGTTGATTATGACATTAAAAATTTTAATTATATATGTTACTAATAAAACCTCTATTGTTTTCGTGTTAGTTCCAAGAATTGAACTTGGCTAAACTATTTGATAAAATCAAATAAGTTTATGCTCCTGCAACTAACATATTGAATAGGTGTAACCAGCACCTATTCATTTCCGGTCTAAAATATTAATTTTTAGGAGGTGGAATAGCATTCTTTATAAATAACTAATTCCTTTGAGTAAATCAGCTAAATATTTACAATATCATATTAACATGATTCCCATAATATATGCATGAGTTATTTATGATGTTTTTATAAACCTTTTATAAACTATTTATAACATCCAGCATCCAATCAGTATCTTCATACTTATAACTAGCTATTTTAGTTATTGCTGAATCATGCCATTTTTTAACTGTTGTATTTGAATAATGCATATCTTCTCCTATTTTTTCATAAGATACTCTTTTATTTTCTATAGCTAAATATTTTCTATTTATAACTTCATATTCATTATCATCCAATAATTCTAAATATGGTTTATATTCATTTAACTTAAAGTTTGTATACTCAATATTACTTTCTAGTATATTAATTCTTGTTTCATCTCTTGCAAGTATATCATCTATTGTTATAGTTGCATTACTTGTTGAAACAAAAGGAAATCCACCACTTTTATATGCATTCAATTTTTGTGTTATAACTTCTATTTCAGTTTTCCACGCTGATATTGATTTTAATTTTTTTCTTAAACTTTTAAGTTCTTTTTGTACTTTATCAAAATATATATTTTTATCTTCTTGGTTCATATTTGTCACCTTTTTCTAATTCTATGCTTAACTCTGCTATACTAGGTAGTCCGTTATAACCGGTACATAAATCTGTTAAGTCACAATTATCACATTTTTTTCTTTAGAGCATCTATCTTTCATTATTTTCACAATATTATAGTGATCATAACTAACTTTTTTACCGTCAACTATATATTTAAACACTTTACTCACCTATTACTTTTATTAATTTTATTATCATATTTGTTTTGTTACTCTTCTTTATGTATAAATTTAACTTCTCTTGTGCCTAAACCATCTACGTATTCTTTGAATTTCTTCTTACTCATTTTTATATTTTTAACTGGATTATTTTGTGCTGTTGTTCCATCAAGCTCCATTTTCGTTTCAAATATACTTTTTGCTTTAGAATATTTTTTTCTTGCCATAATCCTTCCCCCTATTCTATAAATGAATTATTTTATTTAATCTTTTCTATCTCTTTCTTAAAGTAACATCTCCTACAAAGATATGTATTGCTACTTACTTCAAACATATTATCATCTCTATCTTCTTTACCACATTCTTCACATTCACAGTAAATAATTTCATTCGTTCCATAAGTCGGATACCATTTTCTTGTTATTTCAAACTCTCTTTCACAATTAGGGCACTCAAAATCAACCTCATTTTGACCATCAAATTCCACATTCATACAGTTTACTTCCTCATTACAATAAGGACAATTTATATATTCAAAATAACTCATATTTTCCTCCTAAATTTAAATAAAAATTATATTTCATATCTAAAATGGTATTTCATCATCATCTATAGCTTGGAAACCATTAGGATCTAATCCTTGTGGTGCTTCAAAACTAGGTGTAAATGTAGGAGTTCCTTCTGAGTTATTATTACTGTTACTATTTGAGCTTAAAAACTCGATCTGATTCGCTCTTACTTTTGTAATACTTCTTTTTTGCTCTTGATGCATATATGTTTCAACCCTTAAACTTCCTTGAACTCCTACCATACTTCCTTTAAAACAGTATTGAGCTATATTTTCAGCTTGCTTATTCCAAGCTTCTACATAAATAAAATCTGCTTCACTTTTACCTTCTTTATTTTTATATCCTCTATTTATCGCCAATGTAAAATTAACAACTGGCGTTCCTTCCCCTGGTACAAATCTTAAATCTGGGTCTTTTGTTAATCTTCCAACTAAAACTACATGGTTCATTTCTATTCTTCTACCTCCTACTATTCAATCTCTATTCCTGTATAACAAGCATCTAATGCTTTACGTATTTCACTTTTCCCTTGATTAGCTCTTTTCTTTTTAATCTTCTTACACTTATGAAAACAAGCTTCTAGTATATTTTCTTTTCCTCCGTAGTGCTTACATTTTCCATCTTCTTCTTCAAAGAAAAAACATATATTTGAGTTTAATTTCCTTTTCATAATGTACCTCTATCTTTTTAATCTAATTTTTAATAATCTAGCTTCACACTTTTTCTTTACTCTATATTTTTTAGTTCTTTTAGCTATAGCTTTAATCTGTCTAACTTCTTCATGTCTTTCAACTCTAGCTTTACGTTTTAATTCTTTATTTTCTTTTTCCAACTGATAGATACGTTCTTCTTTTATATTTGTTATATTAAATAAAGAATCAAACAAAAAAGTTCCATCATCGTATCCATTGTTATAAGATTTCAGTTTTTCTTTATTTACTTCTTTTCTTGTATATAATCCTAAAAACATTAAACTTTCCCCCAGTCACATTTAAAATATATAACTTGTTTAGTATCTTTGTTTATGAAACCAACTTCTTTAGAAGTCTTTATCTCTACTAGGTAGTTATCTGGATTAAGTCCCTTATCTTTTAGAAATACTTTCATCTTTCTATTTAATTTCTTGCCTTGTTTCATACTCTGATAATCTCCTTTATTTCGTAATAACTATTAATTTTTCACATTTACCCCAGCTTTGACTTTTTCCATAGAAATTTAAATTTAATATTTCTACACCTCTAAATTTCAAGTATTTTAATTCTTGATGCAAATTTCTCTTAGTCTTGTATCTAACTTCTTTTTTTGTTTTATTTGATTTTATTTTTACTAATAACATATTTTATTCACCCCTATTATTTAATGCTTCGTTATTTTTTTCAATTTCTTTTAGTTCCTCTATAGCTTCTTGATAAGCCTCTTGAACTGTAATTCCTTTTTGTTCAGCAATACAAATTGCTATATCCTTTACTATTTCTGCAGCTTCTAATATATTCATAACATCACCTAATTACCTTTTATCTCACTTAACCTTTTTCTTTGTTCTGAAACTATTAATTTATCTACATGTTGACTTACTTTTAATACAACTTCGTTATTAGTTCCAAATTCTTCACAAAGATTATTTATTGAACTTTTAAACTCATCTATCATAAACTAACTCCATATATTCAAATATCTATTTTTTATTTTTCCTTCTGACAAAAAGTACCTCTGCTTTATTATATTTAAGTGGATAATACTGGCGAACTATTTTCTTTGTATATGGATCATCTTTATACAAATCTAAAAAATAATTATCCTCTTTATCTTCATAACCTTTATAGATTATTTTTCCACCTGTGATTCCGTATATTGTAACTTTTTTTCTCATAATTCAGCTTTCTATTCTATTTATCATAGAAATCCACATTTTTTATTATTAGGTCACATGATCCATCTGTCTTTCTTTCAATTTTAAACTTCATACTGTCTGAAAAATCTTCTACTCTACCTGTTATTTCAAACCCTGAGAAAGTTCCTATTTTTCTTTTTTTCAATTTATTTTCTACTACAGTCTTATCTATAGTAAAGTTTTCAAGTCCATACGTTTCACAAAATCTTTTAAAGAATTTTTTTTGCTCATAATCTAATGCATTTTCTGAAAACTCTTCTAAATCCATTACGTTTCGTTCTCTTAGCATATCGTTTCTAACTTTTCTTATTTTTTCAGCTTCTAAACAATCTGTACCGTTGTTTATCCAAATATTAGTTGCTCTTATAAACTTTTTTGTTTTATATGCTTCATCTTCTATTTTTTCAACATTAAGAAACTTTTTAACAAATAATGAGTTATCATCTTCTATTTTTTCAGCTTCTATATCTAAGACAAATAAATCATATGTTTCTAAAGAATTAATCTCTACTATTGCTGCTTGCTTTACTGATGTGTTTTGAATAGCTATCTCATTTTCAATAATTTGAATATTAAATTTTTCATCTTCAAAGTCAATCTTATGATTATGCATTTTCTTATAGTCAAGCTTCAAAATAGCTACATAGCTTTTATCTCTTATAAGCATAGAAGCCACTAATAAATCACATGATTCAAGTTCTCCATTTTCTGTCATCAGTTCATAGTAATAACTTGCTATTTCCTTTGAGCTACTTAAGAAACTATCTTTATCTTCGGTTATAATATCGCAACAATTTCTAATTATATTATTTTCATAGTCAAGAAACTTCGCTTTTCTAAGTAGGTCATGCTTTAGAATTTTTTTTACGTGTTTTTGTATAAATTTATCTATACATAAATTATTTTTACCTTCAAAATCATTCAAAATAAGTTTTGAGTTCTTATCAAGTACATGAGTTACATGTTTACTTACAATCATCTTATTTCCCCCTCAAAGCCTTCTCATTCTTGTATATATATAAGGCCTTCCGTTAAATTTATTAATCAATATTTCATAATCTACTAACACATATCCAGGATTATTTTTCTCCATATCTTGCTTGATAAGATGCTGGAATCTTGTCATTGTATGTACTCTCTTTTTAGAAAACTTAGTATTACTTTTAGTAATCTTAGGTTTTTTCAGATTATTACTAGAACACCAACGTTTCTTTCCCTTTGGGTCTTTTGTTAAATAAGTTCCTATACCTGTTAAACCTAATTCATCACAATTTAATTTCTTCATATTATTTCTTCTTCCAAGCTTCCATAAAGCTTCTACTTCATCAATTGGTAACTCTGTACTAATAATTAAATGATGATGACATCTAATCTTATTTGTTACTGAATGCTCTGTTATGTAGATATATTTTGCTTTTTCTAAATTTCTTTTTTTCAGATGATAATTTAATCTTCTAATAAAATTTTGCATATTCTTTTTTGCTTGCTCATGATCCGAAGGTAAATTATCATCTGAATAATTAAGAGTTATTAAATAATCTCCGTTTTTAAAATTTGTATTAATTAATCTTATTAAATTTTTTCTAGCATTTTTATCATTCAAATTTTTTTGAGCTTCTTTGCTCTTTTTAGGTTTCCATTCATCAGGTATTTCATTTTTTTTATAAACTGGATATATTTCTACTTCTCTTATTGGTCCAGCTGTAACTGTTTTTGTTACATAATTACATTTGTTTCTTATTTCTAGATTATGATTTACATATTCATCATCTGTATTAATCTTTAGCTCATGTAATCTTTCATAATCACTTTCTATGTATTTCTCTTTCTTTCTTGTCATATTACTATCACCAGTTTATTTTTTATTTTTCTTTACTAAATCTAAATATTCTAACACAGTCATATTTGGATATTTTCTTGTCAATTCATCAAGCTGACTAAGCGTTATTAATAACTTCATTTTCCCACCCCTTTAAATTTATATATTTTCGTTGACTTGTTAATATCTATTACAAGTCCTTTAAAAACCCAACTCGGATTTTTTTAAAGGACTTAGCATTTTAACTTTTAATTAAGATTTTGATGAATTATTTTCTGAAACAATTCTTTCCCTAGTATCACTAGTTCCTCTTATATAAGCTATTATTGCTGGCCTATCTTTTTCATCAATAAAATCAACATCATCTAATATTTTTCTTAAAATTTCCTTCTTCTCTTTTAATGTCATGCAAATCACCCTCCTTGAAATCCTATTTTATTTGATTATATTATCATTCTATGTGATTTGCAAGTATATTTTATCATTTTATGTGATTTTTTATTTCATAAACACATTTTTTGTGATATTATTTATATATATAATTCAATCGGAGGTTTATTATGAAAGAAAGATTAAGGATGTTAAGAAAAAAGTTAAATCTTACACAGAAAGAGTTTGCAAATTCAATAGGATTAAAATCATCTGGTGCAATAGGTAATATTGAACTAGGTTTAATAGAACTAAGTCAAAGAAATATTGATGCTATTTGTAAAGAACATAACGTAAATGAAGGTTGGCTAAAAACTGGAAACGGAAATATGTTTAATGAAATTTCTCTAGATGATGAATTTGATATACTTGTTGGAGAACTTTATGCTGAAAATGATAGTTTCAAAAAAAATATAATTAGAGCAATGTTAAAACTAGATGATCAAGATTGGCTCGTAATAAAGAAATTTACAGATGAATTAAAAAAAGGCATGTAATCTATGCCTTTTTTTTCTTTTTAACAAAACTATTTATCATATTAAATAAACTAACTAAAAATATATCATCATCTTCAATTTCATCTATAATTTTTTTTATTTCTTCTTTCATATTCCCTCCACATTATACAACTAGCTATTTATTAAAATACGCTCTCTCTATTCTATTCTTTGCATTATTATAATGTTTCTCATCCATTTCAATGCCTATGAAACACCTATTTGTGTTTGCACAAGCCTCTCCAGTACTTCCACCACCCATACAATTATCTAGTATTATTTCATTTTCCTTTGTGTAAGTTTTTATTATGTATTCTAAAAGATCGGTTGGTTTTTGTGTTGGATGTATCGTTTTAGATTCTTTATCAAAATATAAAACATTGTTAGGATAATTCGTATATTCAACTACATGATCCTTTGCAAGTGTTTTGGGATCATATATACCTTCTATTTTTCTTGCTCTCCCCCTTTTTATAATTGGTTTATCAAGTTTTTTCAACCCTTGAGGTACATACAAAGGTTTCTTTTTATAAAATACATTTATATCTTCTACCTTTCTCATAGGCTGATATTTAGCAAATGAAAATCCAGTAGGCTTATTTTTAACCCAATACCAGCTATATTTATAATTTTTCAAATTTGAAGCAATTAACTTAGTTGTAAAAGGTTGAATTGAAAATAGTACAATGGCTCCATTATCTTTTATGATTCTGTTATACTGTTCCCATAGTAAATCAAAATTTATTATATTATCCCAATCACAGTTGGTGACTCCAAATGGCAAATCACACAATACTAAATCTATACTTTTATCAGCAATTTCATTTTTCATTACTTCAATACATTCTCCATTAAACAATCTATAATTAAACATAATCTTTCCCTTTCTACGATACATTCGTTCTATATTTTTTAAAAAAATAACTTTATTTTATAATATTTCTGTGTTATTATCAATATAAAGAATGTTTGTTCGATATTATAGCGAACTCCCATTCCATATTTAGATTATAACAAGAACTTTTGTTTTTTTCAAATAAATTTAAAAAGGAGGACAAAAATGTATTCAGATTTAATAAAGCGACAAGAGATGATTTTGAAATTTATAAAAGAGCAACAATTAATCAAAGGTTATCCACCTTCAGTGAGAGAAATCTGTGATTCAGTTGGATTAAAATCTACTTCAACTGTTCAATCTCACCTTAATAAGTTAGAAAAATTAGGATATATACGAAGAAATCCTACAAAGTCAAGAACAATTGAAATATTAGATAGTATTAATGAGATTAATCAGGAAATAATTTCTATCCCTGTAATCGGACAAATTACAGCTGGTGAACCAATCCTAGCACAACAAAACATAGAAGAATATATTCCTTTGCCTGCTAATTTAGTTAAAGGTAACGATAACTTTATATTAAAAGTTAAAGGCGAAAGCATGATAAACGCAGGCATACTTAATAAAGACTATGTGATTGTTGATAGAAGTAGTTATGCTGATAACTCTCAGATAGTTGTAGCATTAATAAATGGTGAACATGCTACAGTTAAAAGATTTTTCAAAGAAGGAAATATGGTTAGACTTCAACCAGAAAATGAGTTCATGGATCCAATTATCTTGAATGAAAAAAGTGTAGAAATTATTGGAATTGTTAAGGGCGTTTTTAGAGCGCTATAAAAAAATAAGAATTGACAATTTTTGTGTAAAGATTTATTATTAGATTAAAATTAAACAAATTATTAAATTAAAAATAAACATAGAAAAAGCCTACTGGTTAAGTAAGTTTTGGCGAACTTAGCTTAACCACTAAATGATATCTAGCACATATCAAGTAGTTTTGAAGTAGACTGGTTTTCTCATATATAATTTATGTAATAATATTATCATATTTAATGATATATTTCAATAAATTTTATGAAAAATTCGTGTCCTCTAAACCTTGATATTAAAAGTGTCAAGGTTTTTTTAATTGTAAGGGGGAAATATAGATGAAATACACAATCGAAGGTTTTAATCAAAGAAATGCAATTGCACTAGGTTTAAATAGTGAAGATCTAGTTTTATTAAGATGGTTTGTTGATTTTAAAAACACATCTGATATGAAAAAGAAATATATAAAACATGCTAATGATATGGGATATTGGATTAGCTATAGCTACTTAATACAAGAATTACCAATATTATTTTCTTCAAATCCTCAATATACAGTTGAGAACTATGATAGTTTAAGTGTAAAAGAAAAAATGAATTTAGATAAAAAGTATACAAAAGCATGTAAACAAAAAATCAAAAGAATGTTAAGTGGTAATTTATCTAAAGTACTACTTAGAAATAAATCTGTAAATAGAGATGATAAAGGAAGAGTTAAGAGCGAGATATATGTACATATAAATCCTGTTGTTTTTAAGTTACTTATTAGTGATGATATAACCGCGGTACAAAAATGTACTACGGTAACCGAAGTACAAAAATGTACCACGGACACCGTAGTACAAAAATGTACGATATATCCTTCTACTATTAATACTTATCCTTCTACTACACATAGTGAGCAAAAATCAAAAGATTTTAGCAGTAGTGAAAAACATGAAAATATAAATTTAATAGAAAATAATACTCACTTAAAAGTAAATAGTGCTAATAAAGAAAAAAAGGTAATATCTTGGGATAAGGATAGACTTGTAAAAGCTATAGAAATATTTAAAGAACAACAAGGAGAATATTTCTCGCTATTAGAAAAAATTTATAATGACGATAAAAACTTTGTTCCTGGTAATAGAAATAATGTTTCAAATAAAGCTCCAGCATTTAAAACTAGATTTCATAACATAAATGAAACGTTTAGAGAGTATTCACCAGAAGATTTAGAAAAAGGTTTAAAAGCTGCTCAACAGGATAAATTTAAAAATACAGATGATAAACCAATGATAGATATGAATTCTATAAGAGAACAAGCCATTGATATATTACAAGAAAGAATAAACTCAGATAAGTCTAGATTTTTTAGACCAACTGTAAGACATAACTTAAATGCTTTTGAGGATGAAATAAATGAAATATGTAATGAATTATTAAATAAGTAATTACAACGTTTAAATTTTAATTTATATATACATGAGATATTATAAGGAGAATTAAAATATGGCAGTTAAAAAAATAAGACATAGAGATAATAACAATCCAGAATATTTTTCAATATTTAGTGTATTACTTGATTCTGAACTATCATTTCATGCAAAAGGAATATACATGATGTTAGTTAATGTACGTGACAATGTAACAATTAATACAAGTGTTTTAAGTACAATGTCGTCAGACAGTGAAGATCTAATTACAGAAGGTATAAAAGAGTTAGAGGAAAACAAATATTTAAAAATAGAAGGAGACACATATATAATATTTGAATTACCATATGAGCATAAATCTGTTAAGGATAAGACTTAAGATGGATAGTATAATAAAGCTACATAAAAGAGGGAGCAGTAAAAAATGGCTAGAAGTATAATAAGAAAACCAAGTTTAAAGAAATCTATATCTGCTAGGACTACTGGCAGAGCTAAGAGAGCTGTTAAGAAAGCTGTTATACCTGGTTACGGTAAAAAGGGTACTGGCTGGATAAAAAATCCTAAAAAGGCTGCTTACAATAAAGTCTATAATAAAACATCTATAAGTATATTCGATATATTTAAAAGCATACTTAAGTAATAAAAAAGAGACATCCAACAAAAGATCTCTCTTTTTTATTTATTATTCACTAATTTTTTAACAATTATTTTTCTGTCTTTCTGCTTTTTTTGTACTATATACTTGACATAATGAAACAATAGGTATAGCTAATATAAATATTAATCTAATTGTATTTCTGTACATGCCTGGTTCAATTGAGTAAGAAGTATAAATTAAAGCTCCTACTAATATTAAGTTTATGCATAAATAAATCAATTTGGTTTTTGTTTGCATATTTCATCCATCCTTTTATTTTTAGCCTATTGTATATATTATTATACGATACTTTTTAACAACTATCTATAAGATCCTGTTCTATAATAAGTTTTTGTTGAAGATATTTTTTTACCATTGTACTCATTCCAGCATTGTATTCTTACAGAATAATTTAGTTTTTTTGTATCAGTCCATTTAAAAGCTACTTTCTTAACAAGTTTTGTATCAGCTTTCAAATCTTTTACAGCCACAGTCATTCCATACCCTGTTAAATAGCATACACCCATACCAGCTCCTGCAATTACAGCCCCTTTTCCTAATGTCACAGCAAGTTTAGATTTTGTTACTATATTACCTATGTTACCGATCGCACTCAAATTGGCACCTATATTTGATATAGCCATTAATTCATTTCCCTCTTTAACCATTTTAGATACATTTATTTTTTGAGTAGTTAAGGTATGATAAGATGTCCAGCTTTTGGGAAAAGTTTTAAATATAAATGCTGCTTTTGGATCGTCCTTTGGAAGAGCAGATGCTCCTGAGTCGGCAAATGCAAAAGAGTTAGCACTGATGGTGAAAAGTAACATAAATGTTAGAAATAAACTTATAATTTTGTTTTTTTTCTTCATAAAATAATTACCCCCAAATGTTATATTTATATAACTCAACATAAATATAGCATTATTTTTTTCATATATCTACAATTTATGCAAGTTTAAATTCTAACTATTTTGTAAGGTTTGATTTATTAACTAAAAGATTTTTAGAAGAAATATATATCAGAAAATACATAAATAAATTGATTTATAAGCAGATAATACAAAATGACTACTAAAGTAGTTTATAATGTGTTTGAGGGGGGGATGTCATGAACTTAAATGATCTAGACATTATTGAACAAATACATTTCATTAATGAAAAATTAAAAGAAGGTTATAGTTTAAGCAGACTGGATAAGGAAAATATAATCAGTTCTAGAAAAACTATATCAAATAGATTTAAAAAGATAGGCTATGAGCTAAATAAAGATACTAATCAATATGAAAGTATTATTTCAATAGTAGAGGGCGATAAATCGGAGGATAAAGAGCCTATATTAGAAAGTAGTAATAAAGTAGTTCAGGGCAATGAATCTAAAAATAAAGAACCTATATCAAAAAGTAGTAATAAAGTAGTACGGGGCGACCAAGCAAATAACAAGCTTCTAGAGGAAATTATATTAAATTATGCTGATATGAATGATAAACTAGAAGAAGTTTATAACTGGTATTTAAAAAGTAGTGATAAAGTAGTAAGTGACGATTTAAAGATACATGACTTTGAGGGAGAAGTTGTTACTAGAAGTTATAAAATATATGAGCCTATACAAAAAGAGTTTGCAGAATATTGCTCTAGTAGTAAATATAGAGTGCAAGATTTAATTTCTCAAGCACTAAAAGAATTTTTAGAAAAATATAGATAATATAATATTTTTAAAAACCACTCTCACGATAATAAGAGTGGTTTTTAATTTATATTTATTAATACAACCTTTGTATTCCGAGTAGGAAATGATATTTCAAACAAAAAATTCGGTATATATTCGGTATAATTTAGGTATGTAAAAACCGAATAAACACAATATCCGGTATAGAATTAGGTATAAAATATAAAAATTTAGGTATATTTTTATAAAAACATATTGACAACTTCGGTATATATTCGGTATAATTTAGGTATATTAATTAAGGAGGTTGTTAAATATGAATAGTTACGTATTAACATCAGATATTGGTAAGTATGAAACAAATTTAATAGGAAGAAATTTAGATGGGACTAAAGATGACATAAAAAAAGTTAATCTAAGAACAAAGATGTATGATTTAGAAAATGGATATGTTGATGTGGAAGGTGATAACTCACACACAATAGTATTTGAAGGTAAAAATTATATAGTCGGAGAACAAGGACAAGACAAGTCTTATGATACTTCAAAGACTCATATATTACATAAATTAACTTGTTATACAGCTATAACAGAATATTTAGAACCAGGAACAAAAGATAATAAAATATTTATGGTTCTAGCTTGTCCTTTAAGTGTGTTAAGAACTCCTGTAGCAAAAGAAGAATATAAATCTTTTATAAAAGGTGATGGTGAAATAAATATAACAGTAGATGGTAAAGAATATAGTTTTGAAATAGAAGATATAACTATAAAAGCAGAAGGTTCAGGAATTGTTTACTTAGAGCCTAAACGTTTTGAAAGTAAGGATATAGTTGTAATAGATTTAGGTGGACTTAACCAAGGTATAAGTTTATATAGAAATAAAACTTGTAAGAGTGATGATAGATTTATAGAGGAATGTGGAACAGAAAGACTGATAGAGCTTGTTAGAACTCAACTGATGGAATATAAAAAAGGAAATAATGTTGATAGTGATACAGCTGAAAAAGCATTAAGAGATGGAGGTCTTAAAAAGGCTGGTGCTTTAGATGAAGAAAGTGTTGTTTATTTAAATAGAGCTAAAAATAATTACTTCAATGAAGTTATGCAAAATGTAAAAGCACATAAAATTAACATAGATCATCTGGATGAAGTTATATTTGTAGGTGGAACAACACAACATATTAAAAACATAATAACTAAAGAAATTAAACACTCATATATTCCAGAAAATTCACAATGGACTACAGTTGAAGGTTTATATAAAATAGCTATTAAAAAGTACGGAAAGTAGGTCGATATAATGCCAGCGGTTAAACAAGGTGGAGGTTATACATTAACATTTTCTAAAAAGAATCAAGATGTTAAAGATATTTTAGCTGATGTAAAAAAGGAGAATAGAGTAAAGATAACTGATTACATCTGTGAAGCAATAAGGTTTTATGAAAAAAATAAAAATATGGAAGTAAAATCAATTGTAGCTGATTATAAAGATATCGATAAAATTATAGAAGAAAAAATAAAAATGTTAATTGGTACTCCTTCCCAAATAAATGAAGAGGAAGCAATTACAGAAGAGGTAAAAGAAAATGAATATAACCTGGAAGATGGTTCTGGAATTAGTGATTCAGATTTAGGTGATGATTAAAAATGAAGAATTGTATATATAAATTTATAAATAGAGATAATGAAGTAATTTATATAGGAAAAGCAAAAGATTTAAAAAATAGGTTAATTAATCATAAACATTTGCCTAAAGAGTGTTATGAGGAACTAGCATATATTATGTATGCTAGTTTTGATACAGAACATGAAATGGATTTTGCAGAAAGATACTATATTCAAAAGATAAATCCTAGGTATAATACTATTTTATCTGATAAACCTATATCATTTGAATGTGAAGATTTAGATAATAAAATATTTAATGCATATGAAGTAAATCAGTTCGTAGTTGAGCAAACATTAGAGCAGATTACTATCATCAAGCAAGAAAATTTATTTTTAGATTTAGATATATCCATAGTAGAGTTAGTTGGTTTAATTAATATAATAGAATCTGAAAATTTTAAGAATATAAAAAATAAAAAGGATAATATCAAATCATATGATTACCTTTACAATGTGGCAGAAAAAAGCCTTAATAAACTTAGAGCTGAATATTTAAAATCACTAAGAAATAAATATAATTTTTTAGATTTAGAAATACATTATAAAGATATAAATAATATCGCTGAACATATAGATTTTATAAATAATGAATATTTATTTGAAATTACATATAAAGAAAAATATAAAAAAGATTATAAAAGTAAAGATGTTATAGTTAGATGCAAATAAATCAATAAAATACCAGGACATACTCCTGGTATTTTTTATAAAAAAAATAAAACTTTTTTGTGGAAATACTTGACGGGACGTCATGAAAATGATATAATTAAAGTATAGAAAGGAGGTAAGAGATAAATAAAAAAGAAAGGAGGAGAGAAAGTGCCAAGTAAGAAACAAAAGAAAAACAAAAAAGAGAATCTCGAGCTGACAACTACAAAGATTCTCCTAATAATAAGCATACTTGATTTAATAAAAACTATCATAGATAAGTTCTTCTAAATCAAGGCTTGGACTTAGCACCTACTAAGTCCAAGTAAAAACTTTTGTTTCTTCTATTATAACATGAAAGGTACTTAAATAAACATGAATAATAAGGAAAGAAGAATATTGTATCTAACTTTAGTAATAAGCATAATAAATTTAATATTACGTTTTGTATAATCAATCAACATAAGGATATCTAAGTATCTTTCTTATATACTTAGATATCCAAACAATAAAAGGAGTTAAACTATGGAAGAAAAAAGAGAATTAAATATAAGCTTTAACAAGTCAGGAAGTGGTAGTTATACACCTAGAATTTCACTTCCTGCAACATGGATAAAGGAAATGGGTATAGACACTGATAATAGAAAAGTATCAGTTACGTTTAAAGACGGTCAAATAGTAATAGAAAAAGTAAAAGAGTAATTAAAGGGAGAAAATTTTAATTTTAAAAAATAGATAGGTTAGGTTTTAATATCTAACTTAGATATTTTTATAAAACAAATAAAAAAGAAAAGGGGTAAATAAAATGAAACTGAATCAAGATGATACAAAAAGTTATTAGAAATATTATATAAAGGTTTAGAAATAATTAAGAAAGAAGAGAACACAGGGGATATTAAAGAAAAATTAAAGTGGCTAAATAGTATAAATTTAAAAATAGAAATTCTTGGTTATTATGTAGATACAGACTCTAAAGATGTAACAATGCTAGATATATCTGAATATCTAGACACTGTAATATCTGATTTAGAAGAGAATAAATTTAATGACTATATATATAATACATTATTTAATGATTCGGAAATATTATTAAGTCAATAATAAAAAAGTGCTAGAGCTAGAAAAAAAATTATATATAGACTTATACATATAAATAAATAAAAACCTCTTAGAATTAACTCTAAGAGGTTTTTATAATATATTTTATTACTTTGAGGGTAAATAGAAATGCCTAACGCTCGGCATTTCTTTTAAGTGTAATTTAATTAGGGAATCTATATGTATATATTCCCTAAAGTTAATATTTCAAACTAAAAAAATACATTTTTTTGGCAAAATTTATAACTCATAAGGAGCAACAAAGGCATCGTAGCCTTTCTCTTTTAATTCTTTAGCTTCTGTTTCAGCAGTTTCTTTTTTATAGTAACTGCCAGCTATGACTCTATATACCGTTTTCTTATCTGAAGAAGTGATTGAAGTACCAGGTACTTTCGTAACCTCTCCTTTTCCATTTGTGCAATTTTTTATATCTTTTACAGCTATCTTTTCAGATTTAAGGTTATAACAGTCTAATTTGAACTGGTCCATTTTGCTAGGATTTTTAACCATATAAATAGGACACAATTTGTAATTTTTCCCCACAACATCTGTATGTGTTATTATATCTTTTTTACAGTCTAATCCTTTATATTGGCATAACCAAGCACATAAGTGAACCATAGCTTTATATGTTTCATCTGTATAATGATTATCTTTTTCTGTTGTGGCTACTTCTATAGCTATAGCATAACTATTTGCACTATTAGTTGCATAACATCTTTCATCTGTAGGTATTAATTGATATATAGTTCCATCTAAATCTATAACATAATGAGCTGAAGCATAAACATATTTTCCATTTACTTTATATCCATTGGCTACAACATTGTTAAAATACGATACTGTATTTTTACCAGGTACATCAGCTTGACCAGTATAATGTATTGCTATCTTTGTAGCTTTTAAAGATGTTCCTGGTCTACCATATTTATTTTTCTTTTGCCATTTTTCTACTATATTTGGTTTTGATATACTCATAATTTTATTTACCATCCTTTTCTTATATTTTTAAAATTAAAAAGTGACTTGTCTATAATCTAAACAAAGTCACTTTAATAAATTAAATTACTCACCTTGTATTAAGTTTTTAAATACTTGATGTAAGCCTGTACTAGATAATCCACTAAACATACCTGCAAGTAGCACATCTGGAGTAATAGCCTTAGCTATCCATATATTTAATAAAATACCTAATATAGCCATTATCAATGGGATATATTTATTGTCTATTGAAGGAAAACTTGTCTTAATAACATAACCTACACATACACATATCCCTACTACTAACACAACTAAATAATTATTAAAAAAATTTAAATCCATAATATTACCTCCTTATTTTTTATTTCAATAAAAAAGCAACAACTGAACTTATCAAAGCTCCAGCTATTGCTCGCCATATCCACGTATTTGAATTTTCTAAATCTGTTATTCTGTTATTTGCTACTTTTATTTTTTCTTCTATTAATTCAGTCTTTAGATTATTATTTGTATTTATATTTTCTAATAATACTTCAATCCGAACTAGCTTTTCTCTAACCTCTTGGATTGCATCCTCTTTTTCTGGCATAAATTAATCCTTTCCTTTAATTATTTTAAAAAGTTATTTTCAATATAAGTCATTATATGGTTCGAGCTATTTTTTAGCTCGTCTTGAACAATAAATCTACTTTCTTGAACATTATTATTTTTTGTAATTCCTGTTATCTCATCTATCTCTGTGTAAGTATAAGATATTCTTAATCCTTCACTCATTTTTATTACACTAAAACTAGTTAATACTTTCATAATTCAAATCCTCCTCTATAATTTCCATTAAATCTTTATTCTCAACAAACTCAGCTGTACTCCTATCAACAAACTCAACCAGTTGAGTATTATCTAAATCTATGCTATCTTCTATTTTATTGACTATACTGTTATTAAAATTTTCTTTCTCTCTAGTGTAATCAATATCAAGTCCATGCTCTCGTCCTTTCATCCAACTATTCACTTCTCTTTCTAACCTATAGTCTTCATAACCTTTACGCTTTGCTTTTATCTCATATCCTATTTCTATTCCTGGAGTGCCTTTTATAATAAAATGAGTTGGATATCTTTCTATTACATTTGCTATTCCTTCTCCATAAACACTTAAAAATACTTGATATTTTCTTTGTGTATTTACAGTTTCAGAGAATAAAGAATCTATATATACATAGCTATACCCTTCACTATCTAATATAGTTTCACCTATATCTCCAAAGTAGTAATCACAAGTTTCATAAGCATTTATATCTACATAGCCAACTGAAGCCTGTACACAAGCATTTTTAGTTCCATATGCTTTGAAATCTTGGCAATGCAAAGTACCTCTTGACCCATCATTATTACCATTGCAAACCTTAGTCACAACACTTGTTGGAGCATTATAACCACGCCAATAATTTAAATTTAGATTCCCACCATCATGATTAGTATTGACTTGATTAGAACGAATGACAATTTTTTCTATGAAAGTACTTTTAGCAATATCTTCATTTATACTGTTAACTTCTTTTAACTTATAATTATTAAAATTAGTATTTTTATATATATTTAAAGTCGATGAAGATCCTTCTAATACTTTGGTTCCTGAACTAGGTTGACCAACACCAAGAGAAAATACATCTCTACCTACTATGTCAGCAGAACGCTTACCATCACTTGTTTTACCTCCGTAAAAGTAAGCTATTGCTTCATTTGTATCATTCCACCAATTATAGAATGTAATTTGATTTTCTCCAAAGTATCCTGATTTGAGATCTCCATTACGAGTTCTAAATATTCCATATAGCTCTAATCTTCCACTACTATTTACCTTAAATACTTCTTCATTGGTATCAGTTTTTATTATCTTAAATCCATTAGCACTTATTGTAGTTTTTGATTTTACATTACTTGATGTTACTGTTATTCCATCTTTGTCAATAGTTGTAATCCCATCATAGACTTCTGAAGGATGTGGGCTCCAAGGTACAACTAGTTCACCTTCAGTAAACATAGTCCAATACCATCGAGATTTGCCATTCGTACCAAAACCACCTCTGCCTATTCTAACTTCCATATCTCCAGTTATTTCAGCTGTTACAGTAATACTTATTATACTATTTTTATATGCTTCAGTATCGTCTGTCTTTTTATTATACCATTTACCATTATGGTATATTTCTAACCCTACAATAGTGCCAGTTTCACGCGTTACTTTTGCACTAAATGTATACTTTTTCCCTGATTGAACCTTAACAATTTGTCTGAAACCTTGCCCTGTTGAATCTGTATTAAGTTTCAAATATTTTCTACCTTCAACAGTTTCATCTTTAATTATAGTTGTTTCTGTTGGAGTACCTCTTATTGTCCAATTAGCTAATCCATTAGCAAATGCACTATTATATAGCTTGTTGTATCCACCACTTTCGGTAAACTTAATTTGCAACTTATCTACTATCTGTTGTACTTGAGAGTGTGTTTGATAACCTTTAGAAGTTACAATTTCATTAACATCATTTGAATTTGTATAATGATTACTTATTATTGTCGTTAGCCCTTCTTTAGTTAATTTTTGTTCTGCACTTTGCATTCTAGTTTGTAGGCTAGTAACTTTCCCATCTACTGTAGTTTGCTTATTCTCTACTGTAGAAACTCTTTGTGTAATGCCAGTTAAATTTGTTTCTATAGTAGATACTTTTGATTTTGTAGAAGATATTTCAGTTTTAGTTGCATCTATCTGCTCCTGAATATCTTCTGGTGCTGGTGACCAGTCAGTAACTTTATTACCTTTTTCAATTTTGGCATATCTTATAGTTATATCAATTTTATCATCAACTGAAGGAGTTTGAAAATTAAATTGCATATATGAAGAGGTATTACCCTTTCCTGTTATAACAATTCTCTTACTTTCACCAGGGTTCACAGTTCCGTCATTTTTAGTGAAACTATGCATCCCATTGCCTCGTATAGTTACTGGTGTATTAGTAGAGTTATTCTTAACCCACATAGATATCGTATAAGTATCCATAGAGGGCCATTTAATTGAAGGATTATTGCTTTTCATGGCTTTTACTTCATCAGTACCACCTGATGTTACTATTCTAGTCCCTTTTTTGTCACCCCACTCAGTCACAACTACATCGTAAGTTTTTGTTAAGATAGCTCCACCATATCCAGACATAGTCGAAAAATCATTAGACTTTGTCAATAAATTGGTACTTCCAATGTCAATTCCTTCAACTTTGTCGTTAGCATCATTAGCAATCTTTTCTACCTCTCCTACCTTTTTAGTTAAAGTAATTGTAGTGCTTTCTGTAGAGCTTATCCTTTGTGTAATACCTTCTAGGTTAGTTGTTATTTCTGCTACTTTTGAAGTAGTTGCACTTACTGTACCTTCTAGTGTTGTAACTTTACCATCTACTGCATTTGCTTTTGTATCATCAGTATACTTAGATGCTTTTTCCCAGTCAGATGCAGTGTAAGAACCAGTTGTTCTAGCAGTCTTACATTTCATAACATCACCAGTTGTTCCTTGCACCCATAAGTCCCCTACTTTGTATGGAACTGTAGGTTGTGATGTAAACACTTTTGCTTTACTATCTGCTAATGTATTAGCACTGTTTGCTTTATTTAATGCATTTGTAGCATTTGAGTTAGCGGCATTGGCTGTATTAGTAACTGTAGTCACATTTTTTTCAGTACTAGATACTCTCGCAGTTATACCATCTAAGTCTCTCTCTACTGTATTTACTCTAGTTTCAACACCTGTGATTTTTCCTGTATGCTCATTTATTTTAGTCGTATGACTTCCAATAGTGCTATTCATAGAGTTTACAGTCTGAACGGTTCTATTGTAATCATCTTTTAATAATATAGTCTGACCATCTCTAACTATTTGAGTATTGTTAATAGCTGTAGTTATTTGACCTTGCATTACTCCTATAGTAGTTGAATGGCTCTCTGTTAAAGATTTAGTATCATCTGCTTGTGTTTTTAATTGATTAAATGCGACATCTAAAGTTTGATTCTGATTGTTTAACATAATCTTAGTTGCTTTAATTGTATTTGTATTTGTGTCTTTATTAAATCCAGTTATAAAGCTACTATAATTTATTTGTTTTTCACCAACAGCATCACTTGCTATCATGTCACTTATAATTAAATCGTCAGCTATAGCTCCTTCTTTAATTCCTGTATGATCTATCAATACACCTATTCCAGTTTCATCAAATAAAGAAAAAGTAAAATTATTATTTGTATCTCTCCCTATCTGAACTCTGACTTTATTGTTTTTATCCTTGAATTGTTGTGTTGCGCCAACAATCTCTATTCCACCATCATCAGATTTAATTCTAAATTTGTTGGTAGAAATATCTCCTGCATTAATCTTAGAAACATCTAAATTCGATATCATAGCATTAGTAATAAATCCATTTGCTATTGTTAACTTATCTGATGTTATTCCTCCAGCTTGAATATTTTCACTAGATAAATTTCCATTTACAAGTGTTTGAATTTTACCAACTTCAGCTTCTACTGTGCCTATTTTAGCCGATACAGCTTCTAGTTGAGTTATACTTGCTTTATTTGCTTCAAGTTCATTTATTTGTGCAGTGTGGGTTACTGTAAGTTTATCTATAACTCCTACATTAGCTTTTAATGTTCCAAACTCTCCTTCGATAGCTGTTAATTTGCCTGTTATAGTAACATTTTCTGCAAGTAAATTATCAATCGTAGCATTAACTGCTTTAAGTTCCTCTATATCAGCCTTGTTAATTAATGCTTCATTTACAATTAACAACTCAGTTACAACTCTATTAACTTTGTTACTTAGATTACCAGTTGAATTAAATTCATTTTTATTTTTACTTTCACCCTTTGCACCTATTTCAGATGTAAGTCCTCCATTATAATTGAACTTTTGAGATAGTATAGGAATATTTCTTTTTACACCTTTATGATCTGTAAGAGATATGATATCTCCAACATCTAGAGATAAATCGCCCTGCCACTTCATCGAATATCCTACATACTCAATACTTTTTAACTTATTATATATATCTGTAAGAATAGAATCATTAACCCAAGGATTTTCAAAAGTAACTTCCATAGAAGAATTACTTAAAGTCCCTTTAGTTAACTCTTTTTCATTTATCTTGCAAGTAACTGCACCTATCTTATAAATATTTTCTTCAGTTTTTAAGTCTATATAATTTTCATCTGTTATTGAGTAATCTATAGTTTTAAGTGTATTTATAGTAAATTTTCCATCTCTAGTTATGTATGCATTACCAGCACATAAACTAGATATAAAACCAAGTACTTCTCTACAAGTAAAGCCTTCCAACTTATTTAAATTATAAGAAGGAAGGCTTCCTGTAAATTCTACTCCAGTAATTTGAGATAATTCATTAACTATATTTTTTAATGATGCAGTTTTTCCTAATTTACTAAAATAAGGTTTTTCAAACTTCATCATATTATCAAAACATGTAAGTTTTATAGAGTAATCAGTCTTTTCAATATCATCTATATTGAAATAACCCATTAATACATATTCAATTTTCGAACCTACATTTAAACCTATTTCAACTTTAACTATAGAGTTACTGTAAATAGTATTATTTGTAGATAATGTTAGTTCTAATGACTTTGAGACTGCTGACCCTATACTAAAACCATCTGAAGGTTGAACATCTTCTATAGTTATATTAATTATATCAGCATTGGTATATATATTATCTCTTATGGTTACTTTACATTCAAAAGATCTAGAAGGCTTTTTTATTTCTAGTAAATATTCTGAACTTACATTTTGCATTTTAATATCACCTTCTTTCTTTATTAGCTAAATTAACTATTCTTCTATCATATAGTCTATTAAAGCCATTTCTGAAGGAGACATCTCATAGTTACCATACATTAAATCATCTAGCTTAAACTTATGTATGTTTACTTCTATTTCAATATCTAATAGTTCATTTAATTCTTTATTACAAACATCTATATTTTCATCTTCAATATGATATTGGTTATTTTCATCTATAACTAAATTTCCCTCTTCATCTTTTTTGCAATATTTATTTATGATTTTCTGTCTTTCCGAGTTGTATATTTTTAATTCACGCTCTAATTTAGACACATTCTTGGATATAGCATAACTAACTTTTACAGGGAATTGTCTATGTATTAAAGACTCTAAAAAATTTGCATCATTTACTACTTTTCTATTTGTTAATTTCATAATTATTTACCTACCTTTTCTGTATTTAGCTTACTATTTATTCTAGTTTTCTTATTTTTCTATAAAATTCATTTTTAAACCTTTCCAAAGGACTTTACCATCTTTAATGTATAAAGCAGGTACAGATCTGTCACCAACATACATCGCTTTGGTTTCAAATCGTCCTGTCATTGGATCAGGATAATGAACATTAAAAAAGACACCTGATACAGCATTCAATAAAGTTGAACACTCTTCAGCTGTCAATGGTGGCCATTCACAGTTCAATTTTCGCTTTACAGCAATTCTATCTCTTAACAATTCCCCTCTAGCATTCCTATTACTTTCACCATCTATATCCTGAATATCTACCTGAAATACTGAAGGGACTGATATACTTACACTATTTATTTTTAACATTAATATCACCTAATTTACTAAACTTTTATTACAGCTTCTCCAGTTTGTCTTTGAATTTTCTTTAGTTCACTTAATAGTATTTTAACAAGAGTGTCATTTCCTATTTGTATTATTAAATCTCCTATAGGATTATTATTTGAGCCACTTCCTTCCATTCTAGAACGTAATTTTTCTGCTAATATATCTAAACCACCAGTATTATTTTCTAAAGGGACTACAGCTTCTTTTCCTGCTTCACCAACCATGGCTAATGTAGGCGAATCAATAATACCACCTTTTGCAAGATACGGTATTTTGGGAATATTAATTCCAAACTTTTTACCTCCAAAACCAGGTACAAAATCAGGTATACTTACAGATATTCGGTTTAATCCACCTATAGCTGCATTAACTAATGATATAACTCCATTAAGTGGTGCTCTTATAACTGACTTTAAACCACTCATAATACCACCAAATATATTCTTAACTCCATTCCAAGCCCTCCTCCAGTTTCCTGTGAATGTTCCTGCAATGAAATCTATTATACCTTTAAAGATTTGTTTTACACTCTTGAATATATTACGTACATTTGCTAAAAAACCATTTAAGATATCACCAAATCCTCCAAATTTCTTTGACCAGTCAGTCGCAAATACATTACCTAACCAGTCTTTAAATGCCTGGAACTTAGATTGTATATTTGTCCATACCTGGATAGCCTTAGACTTTATTTCATCCCAGTGAGTGGCTAAATATACTCCTATTGCTATTACTGCAGTTATTGCTAAAATTATTAGACCAAATTTACCTTTTAATAATTTTATACCTATACCTAATACATCTCCTGCACTCTTTACTAAATCAAATGCATTTTTTAACCCATTGAATATATTAATACCAGTCTTTACTAGTGTGAAAGTACCTGCAAGACCCATAATAGTAGATATTATAATATCTAAGACAGGTTTACCATCAGTAAGTAGCCAATCTATCATTTCACTAAATTTATCAAATAGTTTCCCAATAGCATCTATTAATGGTGCTATTGCAGGAGCCATTATGTTTACAAACCAATTTACAAGTGGAGTAACAAAATTAGTATAAATATATCCTGCTAGTTCAAAGATCTTAGCTCCTAATTTTATAAATCCTTGGAATAAATGACTTCCACCATTGTCCCAAACATAAATAAGTTTTTCAGATAAATTTTCTAAAACACCAATAGTTGCATCAATTACTGACATTAATGTATTTGCAAGTGGTAAACCTATAATTTCCCAAGATTCTCTGAATGAATCTCCTATTTTCTTTATTAAAGTCAATAGGTTGTTTATTGTATTAGCTAACCCTTGTATAATCTTAGTACCTATTTCATTTTTATTCCATGCAATAGAAAATGCATTGGCAATATCTCCAACTATATTAAATATATTTTGTAATATTTGAAGTATCGTTACAAGCATTTGCTCTCCAGTGCCATTAGTCCATACTTCTAATAAACTACGTCCAATGGATTTTACTAAAGACCATATGCCATTAAATGCATATTTGATACTATTTATTGTGTTTTGTCCCTCTTTATCCCATGCATTAGAAAATGGTTCAAATATTTTAGACATTAGTGCTTTTATTTTATTAACTAATTCCTGCATCTTTGCATCAACAGCAGATGTATTTAATTGTGGTGTTGTAAGCATTGGAGCACCACTTCCACCACCACCTCCACCAGTGCCTGGGCTTCCTGTATCTGCATCTTTATTCATATTTAACTTGTTAATTTCATCAAATCCCATTAAGTCCCCTAATGCCTTTTTAGCTTTCTTACCAGCTTTTTCAGCACTATTTCCAGCTTTTTCAGTAGCACCACCATAAGCTCCCATAGCATTTTTAGCACTAATCAAACCTTTAGTTGCTTGAAAACTTTGATTATATGTTTTTCCGAATAATGCTGAAATAAATGATGCTATATACTGTGTTACAGTTGCTAGGGCACTCATTAGTGCATTTATTGCAGGTAATATGGCTTGATATATAGGCATAAATGCAACCATTAAATTAGTCTTTATTTGATTTAATGAATTAACAAATTGTGCATTAGTATTTAACGATGCAAATAAAGAGCTAGACATAGCATAAATACCATTTACAATCATAGGAAAGAATATCATCCATTTGGCCATTTGACCAATAGATCCAATAATTCCATTGTTAAAACTTCTTGTACTATTACTACCTGAATTTAATCCATTAGTTAAACTTTTTAAACCATTACTCATTCTATTAAATAAACCACTAGATTTATTTGAGTTAGAATTTAATTTACTAAATAAAGAATTTAATCTATTAAACTTATTTCCAGTTATAGAAGACTCTTTTCCTAGAGCTGCTAACTTAGCATCTAAATCACTTAATTTAAATCCTAACTTATCAGACTTTGATGTTAATCTAATAATTGACTCTTCTGTTTTTAGTATTTGGTCATTAATCTTATTCTTTCTTTTTGGATTTAATGCTAAATCATATGCTTCTCTAAGTTCCTTTAACTTATTTTGTTGAGATTCTATTTTAGCATTTATTGTATCTAACATCCTTGATGTTGTATCTATATCTGTTGTAAGGGCTTCTCTACTAACTGGTGGTCCCCTAGTAACTTTTTTATTATTTGCATAATTTGAACCTGTATTTTGGCTTTCTAAGGTACTAAATTTAACAGTTGGTAATTTTATATTACTCAACATAGATAAAGCCTTAGAAAGCGAATTTTTTAGATTATTTGTTACATTAGACATCATGTTTTTCATGTTAGAATTAACTTTATTAAGTGAACCCTTCATAGTCTTATCCATGTTATCAAATACTTTATTTGTAGAAGTGTTTAAATTTGATTTTAATGTATTTGCAATAACAGAACTAACTTTATTTACTTGACCTGCTATATCACTTGTAACTTCTAAATCTAAGGTTATTTTTCCTACACTATCACTCATTACTCTCACTCCTTTCTTTAATGTATTTGACTATAATAAAAGCACCTAGATATATCTAAGTGCTTTTATCCGAACATACTAGCCATCATTTGTTCAAATTCTTTTATTAAAGAGTAGTCTGTATACATTGGTATAAATTCAAAACGTCTTCTTAAAGCTATATCTATAAGAGCTATGGACTTATCTGCTGTATTCATTGTGCCTAATATAAATATGTTTGATGGCACTCCAAATACTTCTTTTGAAGGTAGTGTTACCATAGTTTCATTAGGTTGATTTAATCTTTTGTCATCTTCTATTAATGTTATTAGTTCTCCAAATATACGAGATATATTACCTCTATTTATTTCATCTATTACCATTACATAATAATGTTCTGGATCATTTTTAGCTCTTTCTACCAAGTCTTTAAAAATTCCATCTTCTTTTACAAAGGATAATTGATCCGTATTGTTAGTATTCGCTCTTATCCCTTGTATAAATTCTTCATAGCTATAGTTTGGATGGAAAGTAGTAAATACTATTTTCTTTTCTGAAAGATATTTTTTATAACGTAAAAATACATCTTCTCTGTTAGTTTTAGATTCCTCTACTACTTCTTCTATTTCTTTTTTCTCCACAATACTTACTGCATA
>ERZ781272.472-NODE-472-length-27529-cov-42.883672_pt1 | contig 27529 bp, 24 predicted proteins | sample MGYA00375850_ERZ781272 | MGnify/ENA primary metagenome ERZ781272 (study PRJEB29790, sample SAMN06051246) | human gut metagenome | host: Homo sapiens | place: USA: Cincinnati, Ohio | collected 2013-06-21 | study: EMG produced TPA metagenomics assembly of the Gut...
TTTCATTCAGAAAAATCCGGCACTAATGTGCCGGCCTTTGTCTACAGTCTGAGCCCTCCCGGATCAACCGGGAGGGCTGTTATAATTGGCAATTTTATATGTAAGTTTATAAAACCAATTTCACTATTTGCAGTCCCGTGCTATGCTAATAGGAAAGGTGCAAAACAAGGGTTGCGTTCCAGTGAAAATATTTGTATGATAAAAATATAGCATTGCCCTCAAAACCGTTGTTGCTATGATTTCTATGGAAAGAAGGAAAGCGCCTTGCTGCAGATTGCCATTTGCGACGATGAGAAGGCTGTGCGCGACGCCCTGTTTTCCCTGAGCCGTGACATGCTTGCAAAAGCCGGGGAAGATGCGCAGATCACACTTTTCCCGGATGGGAACTCACTCTGCCACGCCTGCGAAACAGATGATGCCTCTTTTGATCTGATCTTCCTCGACATCAAGATGGACGGTCTGGATGGCATGGATACGGCAAGGCGGATCCGTGCGTGTGACGACAAGGTGCTGATCGTCTTTATCACCTCCTCGGCGGAATATGTTTTTCGCGGCTATGAGGTGCGCGCCTTCCGCTACATTTTAAAGCCGGAGCTTTCGCACAGCTTTCCACTGGTATTCCACGAGAGTCTCGACGAGCTGCTTCATAAAAGGGAGGACCGCTTCTGCTTTCAATTTAATGGGGAGAGCATCGCCGTTGCCCTTGACGACATTCATTATTTCGAAAGTGACCGCCGCATTCTGTATATTCATATGGCGAAACAAACCTATAAGACCTACCGCAAGCTCGACGAGGTAGAGCAGGCACTGAAGAAAAAAGATTTTGTCCGCTGCCATCAGAGCTTTCTCGTAAACGCACGCATGATCCAACGGGTCGGCGCTGCCGCCGTCACGCTCAAAACGGGCGAAACCCTGCCGGTCAGCAAGCGGCGCTACAAGGAGACCAGTGAGGCGTTTCTCTGGTCCCTTCGGTAACAGAAAAAAGGAGGCCGGCGCATTGTTTGAAGAGATTTTATTTCAGATCGTCCGCGGACTTGCCACAGTGTTTGAAATCACGCTCGCTTTCGCCCTGCTTAACGCGATGTTCGAGCCGAAATACGCCAGCAAATGGCCCCTGCGTATGAGCTATATCCTCCTTCTGGCCGCGGTTTTCTTCAGCAACGCCAGCCTCACGCTCATCAGCATGAAAACAGCGGTGGAGATTCTGCTCGTATTCCTAGTCTCCCTGCTGATCTTCCGCGGCAGGCTGAGCATCAAAATCATCTATAACCTGATCTTTTCAATCGTCCTTTCCCTGTCCGACCTGCTCTCCGCCTTCGCCCTATCCTTTCTGCCCAAGGATCTTTTGATGCTCCCCACAGGCGATATTTTGTACCGGCTCCTGGAGATCGTTTTGCCCAAGATGATCCTGTTTCTCTTTGTCATGCTGCTCATGCTCTTTCTTTCACGGCGAAAAAAGAATATCTCCCTGCGCTATTGGGTCATGCTTGCCTCTGTCCCCCTGACCACAATCGTCACGCTGACCGTCTTTCAATACTATATGGCAAAGCTTCCGGACGAGGCCTATATGCAGGATTATATCTTTGCCGCCATTGTCGGCCTCGTCTTGATCAACATCATGGTGTTCACCCTGTTTGCCCGGCTGCAGAGCCAACTGGAGATGCGCGGCCAATACGAGCTTTTGGAGCAGCAGATGGCCTTGCAGAAGGAATCCATTCGAAAGATGGAGAGCTCCTATACACACATGCGCGAGCTGCGCCATGATCTGAACAACCACCTGCTGTGTATGAACACACTCATCGACCGCGGGGAATATGAGGAGCTCAAGCGTTACCTGAAATCGATGACGGCCACCGTAGAGGAACGCTCCTATGTGGCGATCAGCGGGAACTCGGCTGTGGACGCGATTCTCAATGAAAAATTGCTCTCCGCCCAGAAAAAACAGATCAATACCTCCTTTGAGGTCTGCGACCTGCACAGCACAGGGGTGCAGCCAATGGATCTGTGTATCGTCCTGAGTAATGCACTCGACAACGCCATTGAGGCCTGCGAGAAAATCCCCGACCCTACCAGCCGATATCTCCGCCTGAAAATCCAACAGGAGGATACTTTTCTCGTTCTCTCCCTTGTCAACCCTGTCGAAACTCCTCCGCGCAGGTTCGGCGGCCTTTATCTGACGGATAAGGCGGATCGGGAGCGCCACGGCTTCGGCCTGCGCAGCATCCGTACCACACTGGAAAAATACAATGGCGAGCTCATCAGCAAATGTGAGGACAAGGTCTTTACCATTGTGATGAAGTTTAACTTTTAAATTTTACTTCCAAAAATGACGCTGTCATGGCCAAAAATGACATAACGCCTTTCTAAATCTGACACACGTGCTATCCTGAAACCGCAAGGACAGCACGTGCTTTTATTTTTAAACATTTAGTTCCTCATAACGAAAGGATGGTGACTCACCATGACGGCTTCTGAACATCTGTCACAGCTCGTTCACACGCAAAAGCAAACCCTGCGGGAGTTGGAAGCGGAAATTAACGCTCTCAGCGCGAGGGATTTTCTCACAGAAAACGATCGTCTCAAATCCGAGTTGGAGCAAAGTTACGCGCGTTGCAGGCAGGCCGAGCAAACCTGTGAATCGCAGAAAAAAGAATTGGAAACCATGCAGGAAGCGCTTCATGCCCGCCTCTACAGCGAAAAACAGCATGCGTTGAAGGCCGCCGCAAAACGGCTTTCCACCTATTATCAGGCGCAAACCGCCGGGGAAGAAAACCGTCTGGCCGCCTTTGAAAAAACAATGCGCACCCGTATCGACCAGTTGGAGCAGCAGGTCAAAGCAGAGGACGCCGCGCTTTTCAACGAGGTCGCCTCTGAATTTGGGCAGCTGAAAACACTGCTCGAGGATCGGATCGCACAAATCCGCAGGGAACGGGAAGCAAAGGCCGTTTCTCTTGCAGAGCAGGCAAAGCCGGAATTCGGCGCTATGCGGGACGAACCGCTCACGGAGCAGGAAGCGCAGGCTGCTCTGCGCAGCCGCCATTTTGAATCCCTGATCGGCCTGAGCGTTTTCAATAAGATCGGTATCCTCCTCGTTGTCATCGGCACGATTGCCGCTGCCCGCTTTACCTATACGAAGCTGCCGGACACCTTTAAAGGCGGCATGCTGTTCCTGCTGGCATTTCTGTTTTTGGGGGCCGGGGAATGGCTGGGCCGGAGAGGCAGACGGGCAGACCTGTTTTCCCTCGGGCTTTCTGCTGGAGGTGTTGCGCTGCTCTACGTCAGCGTCGTCACCTGCTTTTTCTGGCTGCATCTGCTGCATCCCTATGCGGCCTTTGCCCTGATCGTCCTGATTACCGCGCTGGCCTTTTTCCTCTCTCAGCGTCACAATGCGCAGGTCATCGCAGCCTTTGCCATGATCGGCGGCTATCTGCCTGCGCTCGCCTTCTTTTTTCAACCCAAGCTTCCCATGGAATTTCTCTTGTGCAGCGCGCTGTATTTTGCCTGCCTATGCCTGTTTTCCCTCCTGACGGCATGCCGCAAAAAATGGATTGCCGCGCAGTTTATCAGCTTCGTGCTCAATGCCGCCGCCTGTTCCATCCTATCCACCTTTCTCTATGAACTGCTCACCTTCTATCCGCCCGCTTCGCAGGGCCTTATCTGGCTTTGCCGGCTAACTCCCTGTCTGTTGATCGCCCTTTCCTTCCTCGCTTTTCTGACAGGGCCCCTTTTCTACAGCCGGCGCGCACAAACAGCACTGAAGATCCATGATTTTATCCTGCAGGGGCTCAACCTTCTGGTCAGCTATACAGCGCTTTCTTTCACGGTCGCCAGCATCCCCGGCGCTTCCCGGTATGCCTTTCTCCAGCCGCTGTGCTTTACCTTGAATCTGGCGGGTACAGCATGCTTCCTCTGGAAATGGGTGCCCAAAGAGCGGGCCGGCCTGTTTGCGGCGGCCGGCGCGGCAGTGCTCACCTCTCTGCTGATCATTCCGATGCAGTTTGGCTTTGTTTATGCAGTCTACGCCTGGACGGTGGAAGGGCTCCTCTTCCTGCTCCCCGGCCTGCTATACAAACGCCGCCCGCTGGAGATAACAGGCTGGCTCGTCGGCGCTGCCGCTGTTCTTTCCCTGATCGTTGCCTATCCCATGCTGCAGCTCTCTTTGCCGGATACGGCCTTCCTGCCCTCCTGTGCGGCAGCCTACACCTGCGTCACATTGGCGAGCCTCCTTCCCATGGCAGTAATCATTCACAACGGGAGAGAGGCAGGCGCTATGCAAGGGCTTTACAAATACGGCTTCCTTCTGAACCTCTGGATTTACACGATTTTTGCGGCGCAGCTTTTCCTGCCCGTTCTGATTTCAGAAAAAATGGGGGCGCTGCACACAGACATGTTCCTCCTGAGCCTGACGATTCTCTTCGGCTGCGCGGTCGCCTGTGTCTCCATCCGCCTGCCCAGACTGCGGGATGACGCCACGGCCGTCATCGGCCTGCTGATCCATGCCGTCTCCTTCATCATGGTGCATCTTTTGAACTGCCTGTACTTCAGGCAGGCGGATTCCCTTCCAAAGGGTGCGCAGCTCGGCCTGATTCTGCTTCAAATCCTCGTCAACGGCGTCTGCGTCCTTGCAGCGGCAGATTTTACAGGGACGCTTGTGAGAAGGTTCCGCGCCCCCGTCGAGGTTTTTCCGCTCACTGTATCCGCCTGCTTTACCGTGCTGCTCACCGAGCTGCTGCTCGGCCAGTTCCGACTGGCCTTTACCAATCCTCTTATCAGCATCCTGTATCTGGTAACGGCACTCGGCTGGATCCTCTGCGGCTTTTGGCGCAGATATGCTTCCATGCGGCGGTTTGGGCTCGGGCTTTCCTTTCTCGCCCTGGCAAAGCTCTTCCTGATCGATCTATCCGGCCTCTCCGAGGGAAAGCGGATTATCGCGTTTTTCGCCTTTGGCGCTTTGATGATCCTTATCTCCTTCGTATACCGCTTTTTCAGTAAACGCATGCATCCTACCGGGAGCATCACGCAGCTTCCGGCGCAGGAGAATCGCCCGTCAGATCAAAAATAATTCGCAAAAGGCCAAAACCACCCTTTAAACGAGTGGTTTTGGCCTTTTGCCAACTAGCTCTGTTGTTTTTACGCCGCCCTATTTTCACAGAACCGCGTCAAGAGGATCTGGAAGCAGGACGAGCACAAGACAATCAGCAGTTGCATTGTCCATCTTCACCCGAACATTCGGTTTATCAAGGAGATCGGATTGACCATCGTCCACATCAATAGGATTGATAAAAAAGCCGTCAGACTTCCTTGTGTCCCATTCTGTTCCCAACCATTCTGCATCAATTTTGGATAGCATCGGTAAACAAGGGGAAACAGCGCCGCCCGGCAGCCGCAAAGCTACGTTTGCCGCGTTCTCGGCCTCGGCTGGCGGCAGCCAGCCTTCGCCCTGTGGCCTTGCAAACCCGCCCCTGCGGCGCCGGAGCGGTCCTTTGGAGTTTTGGGGCAATGCCGGGGCCTTTGGCAAGGCAGACGACGACGCCTTCCTTGCCGGAAGGCGAGGAGGATAACGCCGGCAGAGGTCTTCGGCATTGCCCCAAAACCGTTGTTGCCCCTGTTCACCGATGCTACCTCCACATTACCGAAATGCATATATAATCGATAAATCCGCGTGATGTTAGCCTCTCATGCGACCAATTTTCTGACCTCATAAAGCTCCCTAAAACGTTTTGGGCCCTCAAAAGCTCGTTTGTACTGGATCAGGTAAGCCGTCCAAAGATTTTACGCAACGCCAAACATGGGATTTGGGCCTGCCTTTTTCACGCTCTCCTCTTCAAGACAGCCGCTGTAGCGCTCGTAGAAGAAGCCGAGCTTTCCCTTGTAATCCGCCTTCCAGGGCTTGCTTTTCCCGCAGTAATGCACAATGACCACATTTTCTTCGACCCATTCCATGTCGACATGGCGGCTCGGGCGGGTCAGGAGATTGTGATTGAGCAGATACCGGTCGTCCAGATTATAGAGCAGCGCGTCAATGGCCAGAGTGCTGCCGCCATACAGGCCGTTCAGGATATCCTGATCGAGCAGATAGAGCTTCTTCCGGTTTTCACGGATATAGTCAAAAACCGCCTGCACATCCTGAATCTCGCGCAGCAGGCTCAGATTCATCAGCATCACGCCCGCATTGATATACTTACCGCCCTCCGGCATATGCAGCCGCGTGCGGTTGAGCCACTGCATCGGGCCAAACTGGTGCGACGCCGCTGCAAACAGATTCCCCTGAAAGTCTAGGCGGTACAGCTGGTCGATCGAACGGATGACCACCAGATCCGGATCCAGATACAAAACGCGGTTGACATCCCGCGGCAAAAGTTGCGCTGCAAACAAGCGGTAATACGTCTCTTTGGGAAGACGCTCCAGAACGGGCGCATCCGCGAACATCGCGTTCGGCACCTGAACGTTCACAAATTCGCAATGCTCCATCGGCACATGCTCCTCGAGATAGCGGAAATTTTGCTCCGTCAGGGAGGAGTGCGCCACAAAAACGCGGAAATTGCGGTTCGGATTCGAGTCAAGCAGAGAGTTGAGCATAACGGTCAAGGGTTTGATATAGCCGGAATTGAGGGTTACCAATATATTCATCTTCATGAGAAAAGCCTCCCGTATCTGTTTTGATCTTAACCTTATCTTAAAGGCCGTAACTTACAAAAAAGTTACGAATTCCTTGCGGAAGGCTTTTGTTTGCGTGAAAAAAGGGTTACCGAAGCAAAAAAGCCGCCCGGCAGATCTGCCGGACGGCCCGTGGGTTCATTTCTACGATTGTGTTATGCTTCCTGCCCAGCCCCTCGGACATACAGCGCCTGCTGATGCTCCATCGCTTCAAACTGGGCCTTTTGATGGCCATAGCAAAGCCCTGTGACGACTACATAGACGGTGAAAAAGCGCCATCAGACGCGGGCGATCAGCGATCAAAAAGGAAAACCTGCGATGGGCAATTTGCTCACCGCAGGTGTGGGTTTGTGTTGCAAAATAGATACCCACCTAAAACGCGGGCAGTAAGCGATAAAAAAGAAAAAACCTGCAGTGCGCGAATTGCACACCGCAGGTGTGGCCCGCCCGGAGGGATTCGAACCCCCGGCCTTCAGAATCGGAATCTGCTGCGATATCCAGCTTCGCCACGGGCGGGTATCAAATTGTATACCCTTTCTGGGCGAGTGTTATTTTACCACGCCTTCCCGAAAAAAGCAACCATCCTCTCCAAAAATCAGAGAAAAATCAACAAATCGAAAAAAGCCTAGAGGCAGCTCCGCCGCCTCCAGGCATCGCTTTGCGTTTATTGCCTGACAAATACAGACTTCGGCTGCCCGCAGCGCGGGCATTTCCAATCTTCCGGCAGATCCGCAAACGGCACATCTCCGTCATAGACATACCCGCAAACCGAGCAGACCCATTGAGATTCCTTTTGCTCCTGTGGCGGGGCCGCCTCCGCCTTTTTCCCGTTCAGAAAATCCTGGAATGCCTTGCGGGTGGCGTCCTTCATATGCTTCTGATAGTCGTTGTAGAGCAGAGGCTCCCCGTCGCCGTTCCACGCATCCGTTACCTCGCAGGTATAAACCGTATGCGTGGAGAGATTCTTCTCCTCCAGGACGCGGCAGCGCAGGTAGGAGGCGGCGTCGAGCAATACGGGCAGGCCATCCTTGATGGCATACTCCACATTCTCCCACTTTTCTGTCTTCCGTGCGGATTGGAATCCGAAATTCGCGATCAGGAAGGGGTCGGCATCCGCCCGCAGGACAGAAACGGTGAATTCCCCAGTCTCCCGGATGAGCTGGTTCGTCAGGGTGTTGCGCATGCTGCCAAGCATCAGCAGCGGCGGCATATCGGAGGTGACCTGCATCATGGCGTCGACGATGCAGCCGCCGAAGGAATCGCCATTTTTCACCCCCACGACATACAGGCCGTAGGAAAGCTTAAACAGTGCGGTCTGATCCATCTTCCAAACGCCTCTCTTTCCTTTGGGGCAGGCTCACGCCTCCTCGAAGAGATCCTTGCCTACGCCGCACAGCGGGCAGACCCAATCCTCCGGAAGGTCTTCAAAAGCAGTGCCGGGGGCAATTCCGTTGTCAGGGTCACCGACCTCCGGATCGTATTCATAACCGCAGACGGTGCAAACATATTTTTTCATGATCCATTCTCCCAACTTTCAGTAATTTCCAGAGATCTCCTCCAGATACCCAGATTATAGCGCATAGTAAAATGATTGTCTATCTTTTTTAAAATATACATCCGCCGCGCTCCCTCGCTGCTGATTTTCGTTTTTCACGCGAGAGCATTTGCTATCAAAAACAGAGAAAACGGGAGATTTCAAAAGTACAGCATCGGTAAATTAAAAAATCGAGAAAAATGCTTGACAGGTTCACTCGCTTTATGGTATGCTAGGCAGGCACTGAAAAAGGTAAGACGATGCAAATGGAGGTTTTACTATGTCAACCTATATGCCGAAGGCGGGCGACATTACCCGCAATTGGTATGTGCTTGATGCAGCCGGCAAGCCGATGGGCCGCGTAGCCGCCCAGGCCGCCATCCTGCTGCGCGGCAAGCACAAGCCGACCTTTACGCCCAACGCCGACTGCGGCGACCATGTCATCATCATCAATACGGACAAGGCCGTCCTGACGGGCAACAAGCTCCAGCAGAAGATGTATTACCATCATTCCGGCTATATCGGCCACCTCAAAGAGGTCAAGTACAGCACGCTGATGAGGACGCGCTCCGATTTTGCGATGCAGCTCGCCGTCAAGGGTATGATTCCGGATACGGTGATCGGCCGCAATGCGCTGACCCGCCTGCGCGTTTATAAGGGCGCAGAGCATAAGCACGCTGCTCAGAAGCCTCAGGAATGGGCGTTTTAAGGAAGGAGGAGAAGGAATATGTACGATAGCAACCCTTATTTTTACGGCACCGGCCGCAGAAAAAAATCCGTTGCCCGCGTGCGCGTTTATCCAGGCACGGGCAAGATCACGATCAACAACAGGGATATTGACGAGTATTTCGGCCTTGAAACCCTGAAGCTCATCGTCCGCCAGCCTCTCGCGCTGACGGGTACGACCGAGAAATTCGATATTGTCTGCCGCGTTAACGGCGGCGGCGTGACCGGCCAGGCCGGCGCAATCCGCCACGGCCTCTCCCGTGCTCTGCTTCAGTATGACGAGGCGCTCCGCCCCGCGCTGAAGAAGGCAGGCTTCCTCACCCGCGACCCGAGGATGAAGGAAAGGAAGAAGTACGGCCTCAAAGGCGCACGCCGTGCACCGCAGTTCTCAAAGAGATAACCGGTTCCTTTTTCTGTTTACGCAGGATATCAACGACAAACCGCCCTTTGGATCTTTGTCCAGAGGGCGGTTCTTTATGTACGTCGTTTCATGAAATAAATGCAGCCTGAATCTCACTTGTTCCGTACTATCTTTTTGCACGCCAGCAGGCCGAGGAGCAGCAGGATGGGAAAGCCGATCGCCGCGAGCAGGCCGGCCTTGAGGTTTCCCTGCGCCGCATCCGAAACAAAGCCGACCAGAGACGGCCCGGCGGAGCAGCCCAAATCCCCCGCCAGTGCAAGCAGAGCGAACATGGCGGTTCCGCCCTTCGGGCAGGCAGCGCAGGCCAGGCTAAAGGCCCCCGGCCACAAAATCCCCACGGACAGGCCGCACAATCCACAGCCAACCAGGGAAAGCGGCGGGTGTGGTGACAAGGACGCGAGCAGGTAACTCACGATACAGAGAATACCACTCCCCATCATAAACGCGGCTAAATTGATTCTCTCACTGAATTTTGCGTAAAACACGCGGGTAACCCCCATTAGAATGGAAAACATGCATGGGCCAGCCAAATCTCCGACACTTTTGGAGATCTGCAGCCCGGATTCTGCAAAGGCGGATGCCCACTGGCTCATCGCCTGCTCAGACGCACCCGCGCATACCATCAGCAGGGCAAACACCCAGAAAACACCGCTGGAAAAGAGCTTGCGGGCCGGCATCGCCTCCCCCTCCTCGTGCAGGGTGGCAATCGGAACCTGTGAATAATAAAAGGCGTTGAGAAGCGGAAGCGCCGCCCAGAACAGGCTGAGAACCCGCCAATTTGCAATGCCAAAGATCGAGAAAAACAGCGTCGATATCAGGATCACCAGCACACAGCCCCAGCAATAAAAGGAATGCAGCAGGCTCATCGCCGCCGATTTCTTTTCCGTTGGGCAGGCCTCTACAATCGGGCTGACGAGCACCTCGATCAGCCCGCCGCCGACCGCATATAGCCCGACGGCAAGTAAGAGTCCCCAATAGGGGTCCGGAAACAGATCCGGAAAAATCCCCAGCCCGGCGAGTCCCCCAGCAGCGCAGACATGGGCCGTCACAATCGAAATCCGGTATCCGATTTTATCGACCCATTTGGTGCTGAGCAGATCCACGACGAGCTGGATACCAAAGTTGACCGTAACGAGCGACGTAATCCGCTCCAGCGAAATCTGGTAAGTGCTCTGGAAGGTCAGAAAAAGCAACGGCACGAAGGTATTGACGATTGCCTGCGTGATATAACCGAGATAGCTGGCATAGAGCGTGTGGTTATAGCTGCGTCGTATGGTTTGCATCCTGTTGTTTTCTCCTGACTGCGTTTCATTTATTCAACGTACAAGTCCTGTACGCCGTCAACCGCGCGGATGCTTTCTACGATCAGGTCGAGCTCATGGAGGTTACGGGTGTAAACCAGAATCTTGAGCACCGGCGCCTTTTTACGCTTCCCTTCCTCGCCGTCCACATTGAGCAGCTCCATGGAAGCCAGATCCCCGCCGCAGCGCCGGATCACCTTTCCCACGCGGGAAGCCTGCACCCCGACATCCTCTACCTCAACGTAAAGATTTCTTCCTGCGTTTCCGCGCGCGGAAACCCGCTTGAGCAGGTTGAGTGTAATATAGATAACCAGCGTTGCAATCAGAGCGCCCACGTAAAATCCGGAGCCCACTGCGATCCCGACACAGGAAACCGCCCACAGGCTCGCGGCAGTCGTTAGGCCCTTGACGCTGAAGCCCTCACGCAGAATTGTACCCGCACCGAGGAAGCCAATGCCGCTGATGACCTGCGCGCTCATACGCGTGGGGTCGATATCTATCATGCCTTCATACTGCTGGGAGAGAAAGCTTGACGTGATCATCACCAGTGCCGACCCGACCGCCACGAGGATATGCGTCCGGAATCCGGCGGGGCGGTGAGAATGCTCTCGCTCATAGCCGATAAAGCCGCCGCATATGGCGGCAAGAACCAGCTTGAAAGCAGAATCCAGCGTCAGCCTCAAAAGATCATTCTGCCATAATGTAAGAAAAAAATCTTTCATCAGAAACCTCCATCTTTTTCCTTTCTGCGGACGCCATGGTTTTTGCCGGAAAAACTTGCATTCGACAGAATTTTGCGTACAATAGATAGGGAAAGCTATACTGCATGAATCATGAAAAGGAGCTGTCTATGAAAAAACTGCGGATCATTTCCCTGCTATGTATCCTATGCCTGTGTCTGACCGCCTGCACCGCGCAGCAGCCGGGACAGGAGGATACCACACAATCCAATACGGTACGTATTACCATTCCGGAGGGCTCCACCGCTGCGGACATTGGCGCGCTGATGGAACAGAACGGATTGTTTACACGCGCCGAATTTCTCACGCAGATCAACCGCGGTTCCTACGACAGCGCACTCGTGCAGGAAATTGGCGAATGGGAAAACAGAGCGTTCCTTCTGGAAGGCTATCTGTTTCCCGATACGTATGAATTTTATAAGAACGATACGCCAGAACGCGTCATTGAGAAGATGCTGAACAATCTGGAGACAAAAATAACAGATGCGTATAAAACCCGCGCCAAGGAAATCGGTATGAGTATCGACGACGTCCTCACGCTCGCCTCCATCATTCAGGCAGAGGCAGGAGACCCCAAGCAGATGAAGACAGTCTCTTCTGTCCTGCACAATCGTCTAAAGAGCAAAAGCCATCCAAAATTGGAATGCGATGTGACGATTTTTTATCTGGAGCAGGACGTCCAGCCTTATCTGACGGAAGATAAAGATCGCTTTAACAGCTATTATAATACTTATAAATGCACAGGCCTTCCGGAAGGCCCCATTTGCAATCCAGGGATGGACGCGATCGAAGCAGCTCTCTATCCGGAGCAGACAGAATATTTCTACTTTGCCACAGATAAAGCGGGCAAGTACTATTATGCCAAAACGCTTGCGGAGCATAATCAGAATTGGGCCGCTATCAAGAAGGTGAACGCTTCTTTTGAAACGTCCGCACAAACCAACGCATAAGCCTATTTAAAGAATAGTGTAAGCCAGATCGATCCAAAACGCAATCCCCAAATAGCGAAAAAATCAGCCGGCGCGTCAGAGCGTGCCGGCTGACCGATTGTCCGCTTAGAATTGATATTCCTGATTGAAGGTAAGCGTTGCGTTGACCGTTGTATCTCCGACAATCGGCGCACTCGCCTGAATGACAGCGCGGCTGATGATCCGATAATGCGCTGAGCGCATCTGCTGGCTCTGCTTGTCGACCGTGCAGGTGATTGTCGTACCCGAATACGTCTGGTCGAGATCATGCAGCGTGATAAGCCAGCTCAGGCTCTTCATCTGCTCCTCGATCTCGCTGGTCTTGAGAATATCAACCACCTGCCCGTGCCTCGTCTGGAGCGGTTTTTTCGCCTGCTCATAGGAGATGTGCTCATCCTTCAAACGGATCGTGATCAGATATGCGCCGTTCTTTTCTACACAGGATGCGGAAGATACCGCGTCGGCAGACAGGCGGCTTGCCCACGACTGATTTTCCACCGGAAAGACTGCGTTATGGCTTGCGCCCTTTTTGACCGTAATCGGATCCGGATTCAGCGTGTTCTTCAACGCCTTTTGCACCTGGTTTGCAATCCCTGCAATCGCGCTGTCTCCCTGAACTTGGAAGGAGATCTTCTCTGTTTTCGTAAGCCCCGGCTTTTCCGTTTTAACCTTGTTGGCCGCCGCGTTGAAATAGGCGACGATCTCTGCCGTCGTGGAAGGCTTCTGATTCTGCTTGGATGGCTTCGTCGTGGTGGAAAGCGGCTTTACGGTCTCCCCCGGCTGATGATTGGAGGATGCGGCGGAGATGGCCTCAGAGCCGGCTTCAAAAGCGTGAGAAACGCTCTCCTGTGTATCGTCTACGGGCAGCGTATCACCGGTTTGTTCCGCCGCATTCTGCGACGGCACGCTGCCGTTCGTGATGTCGGCTGCTCCCGGTCCCTGACATGCCGCCAAAGAAATCAGCAGGCAGGCGGCCATCATAAACGCTGAGATTTTTTTCATGGTTGTTTTCATTTGGTTGTCTCCTTGCTCCGTCCTCCAGGCGGAAATAAGATAACGCAGGCAAAGCCTGCTGGCTGCTCTTCCCCCCGAAATTACAACCTCTGCAAAGGTTCATTTTTATTATAATTCTTTTATTGTGCGCTATTTATCCCGGTGCGGTTTTACCTTTAATTTTTAATCAAGAATTTATATCATTCCCGATAGAAAGATAAACATTCTGTTTATGGACTGGCCGTCCCTTAATCTTTAAAATAGAGATTGCACTCTTTTCAGCAACCGTGTATAATCTTTTTAAATACTTGGATAGACCGGGATATCCGCAGGTTGCGCCGTGCTTTCGGAGCAACCGGGATAAGAGAGAACGTGCACCTGCAAAAATGTAAGGCCGTTTTTGCGACAAGGAGGTTTTTTATTTTGGCCGATACTTACGATATCTGGGGGAATCTGAACCCCGACGCTCCCTGGGCGGAGATGCTCCGCGAGGACACGCAGCTTCCGCTGTGGGCCGGGGAGGTACCCGGCTTTGAAGAAGCCATCGGGCAGCGCAGGCCATCCATCACCTTTTTCCCCGCTCCCGGTGAGGGGAAACGAGGTTGCGTCATTGTAATGGCCGGCGGCTCCTATACAAGCAAGGCTGTGCATGAAGGCAAGGTCGTTGCGCAGAAGATTAATGAGGCGGGTGTGCACGCCGCAGTGCTCGACTACCGCGTCGTCCCCTATTCCCGCGACGTGATCCTGCTCGATGCGAAGCGCGCGGTGCGTTACCTTCGCTATCACGCGGAGGAGTTACATATTTTAGCGGATAAGATCGGCGTGCTTGGCTTTTCTGCGGGCGGCAACCTTGCATTCATCTCCTGCGCCTATGCGGACGATGGCGATCCAGACGCTTCCGATCCGGTCGAGCGCGTGTCCTCCAGGCCGGACGCAATGCTGCTGGGCTATGCCGCCGTCATGTTTCAAGAGGAATACGAGGAGGACGATGAATTTAATCTCGTCGCCTATTTCGACGTTGTGCTGGAAAAGGAGATGCAGTTCCCGCCAACCTTTCTTTGGCAGTCGATGCGCGATGGCCTGATTAATTACAATACCGCCCTGACGCTATGTGATACGCTGGCAAAGCGCAATGTGCCGGTGGAAATGCACCTGTTCCCCTATGGAGATCATGGGCAGGGACTCGCCGCCCCGGAAAACGGGGACGGATATCATCCGCTCACGGTACGCTGGAGCCGCCTGATGAACGAATGGCTGCTCTTTTACGGATTTTCGGACAGTAAAGGAATGGAAGGAGACTAAGATGAAACATCAGGATCTGATCAGCAAGATGACGCTGGAGGAAAAGGCAAGCCTTTGCTCCGGCAAGGATTTCTGGCATTTAAAGGGATTGGAAAACTTCAACATCCCGGAGATTATGGTCTGCGACGGCCCGCACGGCCTGCGCAAGCAGTCCGGCAGCCAGGACAATCTCGGCATCAACGGCAGCGAGCCCGCCACCTGCTTCCCAACGGCTGCCACGACCGCCTGCTCCTGGAACCCGGAGCTGCTGCATGAAATGGGCGGCGCGATCGCGCAGGAGGCCCTTGCGGAGGGCGTGAGCGTGGTGCTCGGCCCCGGCGTCAATATCAAGCGCTCGCCCCTGTGCGGACGCAATTTTGAATATTTCTCCGAGGACCCGCTGCTCGCAGGAGAGATGGGCGCGGCCTTTATCAACGGCGTGCAGGAAAAGGGCGTGGGCACCTCGCTCAAGCATTTTGCGTGCAACAATCAGGAAACGCGCCGCATGAAGGTCGATTCTGTCGTGGATGAGCGCGCGCTGCGCGAAATCTATCTCACCCCGTTTGAAATAGCCGTCAAAAAGGCCCAACCGTGGACGGTCATGAGCGCATACAACCAGATCAACGGCTCCTTCTGCTCCGAAAACGAATGGCTGCTGACCGACGTGCTGCGCAAGGACTGGGGCTTCAAGGGCCTCGTCGTCACAGACTGGGGCGCCAATAACGAACGCGTCCCCGGCCTTGTTGCGGGGCAGAATCTCGAAATGCCCTCCTCCGGCGGCTTGAATGATCAAAAGATCGTCGACGCGGTGCGCGCAGGTGAAATTGACGAATCCCTGCTCGATGAGCGCGTGGACCAGATTCTTGACCTGATCTGCCGCGCTGAGCAGACAAAGGCCTATTCCTACACCTGCGACCATCAGGCGAATCACCGCCTCGCGCGGAAAATTGCGGGCGAATCCATGGTACTGCTGAAAAACGAAGAAGATCTCCTGCCGCTCAAGGCCGGTCAAACCGTGGCTGTCATTGGCGAAATGGCCCGCTCTCCCCGCTATCAGGGTGCGGGCAGCTCCTTGATCAACCCCACACAGCTCGATTCCGCCTTTGACTGCCTGCTCGACGCGGGCGTCAGCGTACTGTATGCACCGGGTTACAACAAGACAACCGATCAGCCCGACGAAGGCCTGATCCAGGATGCCTGCCGCACGGCAAAGAAGGCCGACGTGGTGCTGCTGTTCATCGGCCTGACAGAAAGCTACGAGGCTGAGGGTTACGACAGGCTCCATATGCGCCTGCCTGCGAGCCACAACGCGCTCGCAGAGGCGGTCTGTGAAGCGAATGAAAACGTCGCGGTCGTCCTCTCCGGCGGAGCGCCGGTGGAGATGCCCTGGCTGATGAAGGTCAAGGCGCTGCTCAATGGCTATCTCGGCGGGCAGGCGGGCGGCGGCGCGATCGCGGACATCGTCACCGGCAAGGTCAATCCCAGCGGCAAGCTGGCGGAAACCTATCCGATGAGCCTTCAGGATAATCCAACTGCCGGGTATTTCCCTGGTTCCCCGGTTACGACGGAGTACCGCGAGAGCATTTTCGTGGGCTACCGCTATTATGATAAAGTTGAGAAGGAGGTCCGGTTCCCCTTCGGATTCGGCCTCTCCTACACGCAGTTCTCGTATTCCAACCTTCGCCTGAGCAAAGAAGCCATCCAGCAGGGAGAGGAGCTGAAGGTCTCCTTCTGCGTGAAGAATACCGGCAAGGTTGACGGCGCAGAAATTGCGCAGGTCTATGTCGCCGCTCCCGAAAGCAACCTATTCAAAGCGCCCAAGGAGCTCAGAGGGTTTGCAAAGGTCTATCTGAAGGCTGGCGAGCAGCAGACGGTCACCGTCACGCTGACAGAGCGTGCGTTCGCCTATTATAACGTCAATCTTCACGACTGGCATGTGGAGAGCGGCGCCTACAAAATCCTCGTCGGCGCTTCCAGCCGCGATATCCGTCTGGAAAGCGCGGTCGATGTGATGAGCGCGGCACCGGAGGTCGTGGTCCCGGATTATCGCCAGATCGCGCCGGCCTATTACGGCGGTGCCATCCAGGAGATTCCGGACGAGCAGTTCGAGGTCCTGATCGGCCGCCCCCTGCCCCCCGCACAGCGCAAAAAGGGCGAGCCGCTCGACCTCAACTGCAATCTGGAGGACGCAAAGGATACGCCGTGGGGCGCAAGGCTCAACAAGATTGTCAACGCCGTCACCCTCAAGATGGCCAACGGCAACGAGGAAACATCGCAGATGCTCTCTTCCCTGGCGCTTCAGATGCCCATCCGCGGCTTCGTCGGCATGAGTGCAAGCATGTTCACGGAGGATATGGCCCAGGGCCTGCTGATGATCCTCAACGGCCAGAATGCCCCGACCGGGTGGAAGAAGATCATCGTCGGCTTTATTCGTGCGCTGACGCACCTGAAATCCTTCCTAAATTCCATCTAAGCAATCGATATGGTCAAACACGTCAGTTCGAAACCATCCTGACATTAAATAAAACTATGGAGATGAAAACAGAATGAAAAAAGGAAACCTTTCTTATCTCGCCCAAGCGGGCATGATCGCCGCCATCTATGCGGCGCTGACGTACCTCGCCATGGTCTTCAACCTCGCCTACGGAAGCATCCAGTTCCGTTTTTCCGAGGCACTGACCATCCTGCCCATCTTCACGCCCGCCGCGGTCCCGGGCCTTGCGATCGGCTGCCTGATCGGCAACCTTGCAAGCCCCTATCCGCTGGATTTGATCTTCGGGACGGCTGCTTCCCTGATCGCCGCACTGCTTACGCGTGCAGTGCGCAATGTGCGGATCAAAAAGATCCCTGTGCTTGCGCCCTTGCCGCCTGTGCTTGTAAACGCGGTGATTGTCGGGCTGCAGATTACGCTTTTCACACCTGGCGAGACCGCCTCCTTAACGGGTTTCCTGATCGCCGCCGTGCAGGTAGGCCTCGGCCAGCTTGCCGTATGCTACCTGCTGGGCCTGCCGCTGGGAATCGCGCTGGAAAAAAGCGGCGCGGCCAAAGCAATATTTCCCTCTTCCGTGAAAAGAAAAAGCTGAATGCGCCACAGCGCTTTGCAACACCCTGCGGGGATTCAACGCCTTCGCTCAAGAGTGGATACAGAATGAAAAAGGACCATCCTGCGCCGTCAGCCGGTGACGCAGGATGGTTTTTATAAACAGAAACGGCTGCGCGGAAATGCGCAGCCAAACTTGATAAATCATTTTTAGCGGATTGCGTCCTTGCCGCCCATATACATCCGCAGCGGCTCCGGAATGGCAACCGAGCCGTCCGCCTGCAAATTGTTCTCCAAAAATGCGATCAGCATGCGGGGCGGGGCGACCACGGTATTGTTGAGCGTATGCGGGAAATAATTCCCCTTCTCTTTATTGCGCACGCGGATGCCGAGCCTGCGCGCCTGCGCGTCGCCGAGGTTGGAGCAGCTGCCCACCTCAAAATATTTCTGCTGACGGGGGGACCAAGCCTCCACGTCGATGCTCTTAACCTTCAAATCGGCGAGATCTCCGGAGCAGCATTCCAACGAGCGCACAGGGACGTCTAGGCTGCGGAAGAATTCAATGGTATAGTGGTACAGCTTTTCAAACCACTCCTTGCTCTCCTCCGGCTTACACACGACCACCATTTCCTGCTTTTCAAACTGATGGATGCGGTAAACCCCGCGCTCCTCAATGCCGTGCGCGCCGACCTCCTTGCGGAAGCACGGCGAATAGCTCGTCAACGTCTGCGGCAGATCTTTTTCCTCCAACAGCGTATCGATAAATTTGCCGATCATCGAATGCTCACTCGTGCCGATCAGGTAGAGATCCTCCCCTTCGATCTTGTACATCATGTTCTCCATCTCGGCAAAGCTCATCACGCCGTCCACGACGTTGCCGCGGATCATAAAGGGCGGCACATAATAGGTGAAACCCTTGTCGATCATGAAATCCCTTGCATAGGAAAGGATGGCGGAATGCAGGCGGGCGATATCTCCCCGCAGGTAATAAAAGCCGTTGCCGCTCGTTTTGCGCGCGCTGTCCAGATCGATGCCGCCAAAGCGCTCCATGATCTCCACATGATAGGGCACCTCATATTCCGGCACGCGGGGCTCTCCAAAGCGCTCGAGCTCCACGTTTTCGCTGTCGTCCTTTCCGATCGGGACAGTCGGGTCGATGATATTCGGGATGACCAGCATACGCTCGCGGATTTGTGCAGAGAGCGCATTTATCTCCGCGTCGAGGCCGTTCATCTCTTCCGCCATATCGGATACGCTCTTTTTGGCCTGCTCAGCCTCCTCCCTTTGGCCCTTCGCCATGAAAGCCCCGATCTGCTTACTGATGGCATTGCGCTGACTGCGCAGATATTCGCAGCGCGTGCGCGCGGCGCGGCATTTTTCATCGAGCTCGATCACCTCGTCGACCAGCGCAACCTTCTCATCCTGAAATTTCTTCCGGATATTCTCCTTGACGACATCCGGATTTGCCCGTAAGAATTTGATGTCTAACATATTGATCTCCTTTCTCGATCGTGCCGGAGTCCTCTTCGGCAAAATAAAAAGCTTCCGTCCCACTTATGGGACGGAAGCTGATTTCCGCGGTGCCACCCATTTTGCCGGAACTCCGGCCTCTTTTGCCGCGCTGTAACGGGCGCGCCCCTCCAGCTCCTCACTGGCAGCTCCGAAAGTGGAAAGGCTTGCGTCTTTGCCGATTCCCACCATCCACCGGCTCTCTAAAAAAGACTGGTCAAACCATAGCTTTCATCTTCGCTGATTTTTTAATAGTATATCCGATTTTTTCCGTTTTGACAAGAGGATATTTCCACAGCCCTGTTCTGTTTTGCAATATTTACATAAAATATAAACAAAAAATAAATTTAGATAGTAATATATTGACTTTATCGCTGATTTCTATTAGTTTTGAACTGATATATTTGTGGGTGAAATGGAGTATTTCGGAATCGGGGCCCACATGAGAGAGAAGGGAGTTTCTAAGCATGAAACAAAGCAAACGTTTTTTAGCAATTTTACTGGCTCTTGCGATGACTACCGCAATGACTGCCTGCACATCGGACAAAACGGATGATACAAGCACGGACCCATCCGTCAACCAGCCGGCAAACGAGGAATCTTTCCCCTCCGGAGAAACCGGCGAAAGCGGTGTGCCGGAGTCCGGCACGCAAGAGAACACGCAGGCTGTTTCCGAATCCGGGGAAGCATCCGTGATGTCAGATCCACATCAACCCTCTAAAGAGAAAACGACTGCGCCGAAAGCCGACAATAATGATCCGACGAAGATGACGAAGGCGGAACTCGTCAATTATTATAATACGGCGGCGAATGACGCGAAGGCGAATGCAAAGAGCATTACCAAAACACAGAGTCAGGCGAGTTTGGCTAAGGCGCCGGAAATCAGCAATGGATTCCTTCAGAGTGCTGCGAATACACTGATGAAGGCCTTCCTTTCTGATTCTCCAAAGCCTGTAAATGAAACCTACTCTTCGGCCGCTGAGAAAAAAGAGAATTTTTATGTGGCCGGGCAGAGTTATTCCAGCAAGCTAACTGCATCGGATGTAACCTCAGCCACCTGTAAAAAGAGCGGCAGCAACTATATCGTTACGCTCAAGGTAAAGGGGAGCAGCGTTTCTAAAGCCTTCTCCACGGTTACTAAGAGCCAGATTACGGATGCCGTGAAGGGAATGATCAAGTTCAACAGCATTGATATTTCCTATGTCACCTCTACGATTCAGGCTACGATCGGATCCAATGGGAAGCTGCAGAAGGTCTATTATGATATGCCCAGCGTTACCATGAATTTTAACGTAAAATTAGGAGGCGGGATTCAAGCTTCTCTTGCCATCCGCTTGGGCGACTGGTTCACCATCAACTGGTAAAAGCAGCAGGATTTTCTATAAACAACGTAACGGAGCGTTCTGCAGGATATGCAAAACGCTCCGTTTTTTACATTATATAGAATGTATAAATAATATACCTCATTAAATCAAATTTAATGCATTCTTTACAACGTCCAGACGGACTGTTATAATAAAATCCATCAGTATGCAACCGCATCAAATAGCCCTCGGGCTGCTTTTTGAATCAATCATGAAGGAGCGCACATGTATGAAGGAAGCCAAAGAACATACCGTTTCCCCTTCTGTACCTGGCAGGCCGAAGCTTACCAAAAAGCAGAATTTTTTGCAGGCTGTCAAATTTACGCTGTTTTCCATAAGCGCCGGAGCCATTCAGATCATCAGTTCCACCATCTGCAAAGAGGGATTTCACTGGCCGCCGATGGCCTGTTATATCACGGGCCTGGTCCTGTCTGTATTATGGAATTTCACTTTCAACCGGAAATTCACCTTTAAGTCCGCCAACAATGTCCCCCTTGCCATGCTCAAGGTCGCGGGGTACTACGCCGTGTTTTCCCCACTGTCCACCTGGTGGGTAGGCGCGCTGACCAGAATCGGCTGGAATTACTATCTGGTGCAAATCGGCACGATGCTGATTAATTTTGTGACGGAATTCCTCTTTGACCGCTTTGTTGTTTTCGGCAAATCGATTAATACCAACGCTCTTGGCAAAAAAGAACAGCAAAAGCTCTTGGAGGAAAGTAAAAATAGGTGATTAGGAGGAGAACATAAGACATATGAAAAAGCTGATGAATCGTTCGCTTGCCGCATTTTTGGCGCTTTTGCTCCTTTTGGAACTTGCAGGCTGCGGCACGGGAATAAAATCCGCCGACTTTATCACAGAAAAAAATCTGATGGAAAACGCTTCGATGAAAGACGATGGGGCCAACAATATCTCCAATGGCAAATGGAGCGGCTCTCAAAACAGCTATTTGGAGATTTCCTTTCCACAGGAGGTAACGCTCAATACGGTCGTCCTGCGGGAAAAGGGTTCCCATATCCGCGCATTTCAAATCCAGATTCCAAGTGGAGATGGCTATAAAACCATCTATCAGAACGATAAGGTAGACGCTTACCGCTACTGCGCATTCCCGGAGGTAACAACATCTTCGCTACGTCTCGTTGTAACGGACGGCGCCGATTTTACCGTGGAGGGCATCGAAGCCTACCGGATTACAGGCAGTAAGCCGGATCATTTCCGCGTCACCTCCTATGTCGTAACCGACAGTATCTATGACCGCGCCGCTATAAGCGAGAAGCATTTCGACGTGATTACGAACGTAATCTTGTTCGGCAGCCTTTCCTTTGACAAGGATGGAAATCTTTCCTTCCAGGACAAAGAGATCAGCGGGAAGCAGATCGGCGGACAGCAGGTCTTTGAAACGGCACTCCGGAATATACGTGAAACGATCGGTGAACGGGATGTCCACCTCTATGTCAATCTTCTCGGCCCCGACGCCCCATCAGAGATTGAGGACTGGAACAAATCGATGTATGCCAAGGCCGACCTGCACAAATCGGCTATGACGGGAGACAACGGCAAAAAGCTAATCCGTTCGATCACAGAGCTCCTCGAGAAATATGGCCTAGATGGCGTCTTTTTTGATTGGGAATATCCGCTGCGCAAAAAAGACTGGAAGGTCTTCGACCAGTTTATCCTCTCGCTCGACGGGGCGCTCGGCGAAAAGAAGCTTGGCATCGCCGTGCAGAGCTGGGCGCTCAAAGCCTCCAGGGAGGCCATTGAAAAAATCGATCTGGCCGAGGTGATGACCTACGATATGTTTGATGAGGATGGTTACCATTCGCCCTTCTATCCCTGCGCGGTAACGGAAATCAACGCCCTATTGAAGAAGGGCTTCCAAAAAGAACAACTTGACTTTGGCGTTCCCTTTTATGCGCGGCCCACGGATCGGGCAGCCCAGTGGTTCGATTATCAAACAGAGGCGGAGAAACTCGGCTGGTCCGGCAACGTGGCAACCGGTCCGCAGCAGGTGACAGAATGGCAGGGCGGTACGCCCGTTCAAGTCACTGCCACCTCGCCCCGCTACTACAATGGCTGTCAAATGATCTATGACAAAACCGCCTACGCGATGGATTTCGGTCTGGGCGGGATGATGGTTTGGAACTATGCGGGGGACCTCCCCTATGAAAATCCGCTTTCCCTGTTCCGTGCCATGGAGACGGCAATCAGCCAGCGATCATAGGAAAAAAGAAAGTTTGGACTAACAAAGCAACGCGGGCACTGGATGGCCCGCGTTGCTTTGTTACGCCTATCATTTTTATTCCACTCGTTTTGGGCCGCGTGCGTTTGTGCCGGCTTTTTCCCGCTCCCGCAGGTATTCCTCTAATGATTGAGGGAACCGGCGCAACCCCCACCAGGATTGCATTGTTCAAATTTTTGTGTGTATTTCGCCGTGTTTTTCTGCTGCCCGTTTCATAAGACCATCGTCAAGCCCTCCTGCTGCATGGAGTGCCACATTTTCAACTGAGACAGCTTTTCCGAGTCAGGTAGTCGATTCCGTCTGCTGGGGTTGTGAGGCGCCTGTGCTTTCAGCCCCGCTGGCCGCCTGGGCTGTGCCGCTCTCCTTCGTATGCTTTTCATCCACAGCCTTTTCGCACCGTTTGAGCGTCCCACCTTTTTCATCCACTTCAAAGGAATTCTCCCGCTCCTGCAGAAGCTTCTCAAAGTCTTCTCCCTTCATGCTCTGCAGCACGTCTGTACGGTACTGGGTGAAATAGCTTCCTTCATCGCCCAAAGCGTCCATCTTCTGTACCACATAAATGAAGGTGGAGAGGGTAATCACCTTCACATCCCCGTTCTTCATCGCCGCAACCTGCTCATAAAAGCCCTCCGGATAATCCGTATTTTGGCCGTCGATCACAGAGGCGGCAAGCTCACCCCCGGCGGCACTTTTTTGAGCTTCCAAATATTTGGTATTGACCTCCTCGATTGAGGTGCCATTGCGGATATTATCCGCCATTGTATTAAATTGCTGCTTAATTTCAGCAACGCGCTCATCGCTGAGCGCCACCGGCTCTCCCACATCATTCGTGTCAGTCAGATAGCCGTTGATCGATTTAAAGACGACGAAGTGTGAGGAAAAATAAGCTTTCAGCTCTTCATCCGCTACCGGCTGCAGGCCGTCGGCCCCATAATAAGCGTCCAGTAACAGCTTCCGGCGCTCTTCATTTTCCCGCACCTTCATCAGTGCCTGCTTGCTGATCCCCAAACTCGTATAATACGAGCTAAAAAACTTCCACTGCTGATTGACCCAGGCGGATGCAGAGGCTTCCTGCTTTGTCTGCAAGGAAAGGGAAAGCTCTGCTGCCAGCGTGTTGACCGCTACATATTCCTTGCAAAGATTGACCGCATTCTCCCGTGCGTCGCCCGGATAGGTCTTGGGGGAGCGCTTTACAAGATCATAGTAGTAGGTATAAATTTCGCTGCTGATCTGCGCGCCGCCGATGGAAAGCGCCGTTCTGGGTCCGCCGCAGGCGGTCAGAAGCGTAATAAACAGCGTCAGCGCCGTCACAGCGCACAGGATTCGTTTCATAGCTACCTCCATTTTCACCGGCCGAGCCGGCCAGTACCAGATCCATTCAAAAACAATATCCCCGCAGGGCTTGTCCATTGGCTTTGATTATACATCATCACCGGGAAAAAGTCCATAAACTCAGTTCCCTCCTCTTTAAAAAGAAGATGGACTATGTTAGAATAATGGTATTCTAATAGGATAAATGAGGTATTATTATGCAATTCGAATTCTCTGACCGAATTTCCGCCCTCCAGCCCTCCGCGATCCGTGAAATTCTGAAGGCGACCTCCCAGCCCGGCGTCATTCCCTTTGCCGCCGGCAATCCTGCTCCGGAAGCCTTTCCCGCAGACGAGGTGCGCGAGATTACGGCAAAGCTGCTCTCCGAGCGTCCGATCGATTGCCTGCAATACGGCGTAACGGAAGGCTATTCGCCGCTTCGGGAGCGTATTGCTGCGTATATGAAAACAAAACACAAGATCGGCCGGGAGTTCGACAGCCTGATCATCACCTCCGGCGCACAGCAGGTGATGGATCTTGCGACAAAGGCGTTGTGCAATGAGGGAGACGTCGTCATTTGCGAAGCGCCCTCCTTTATTGGCTCGCTCAACTGCTTCCGCTCCTATAACGCGCATCTGCGCGGCATCCCCGTGCAGGCGGACGGCATGGATGTGGACGAGCTTGAACGAGCGCTCAAGGAGGAGAAAAACGTCCGGTTTATCTATACGATCCCAAATTTTCAGAATCCGGCAGGCGTCACGATGTCGCTTGCAAAGCGCAGGCGGGTCTATGAGCTCGCCAAGCAATACGGCGTGTTAATCATTGAAGATAACCCTTATGGCGACCTGCGCGTTGCAGGCGAACCTGTCCCGGCGATTAAAAGCTTCGATGAGGACGGCATCGTCATCTATGCGGGCTCCTTCTCCAAGATTCTCTCCCCTGGTATGCGCGTTGGTTACGCGATCGCACCTGCGCCGCTGATCGCCAAGATGACCGTCGGCAAGCAGGCGGCGGACGTCCATACGCCAATGCTCTGCCAGTTGATCGTAGACGAATGGATGGCGCATTACGATATGGAGGCGCACATTCAGAAGATTTGCGGCATTTATCGCAAAAAGCTCAATCTGATGTGTGATCTGATCGATAGTGAGCTTGGCGATTTCGTCACCTACAACCGGCCGGAGGGCGGCCTGTTCATCTGGTGCGCCCTGCCCGAAAGCGTTGACATGGCAAGATTCTGCCAGGTAGCGGTGGACAACAAGGTCGCCGTCGTCCCCGGCTCTGCCTTTATGACGCATGAGAGCGATAAAACCCAATGCTTCCGTTTGAATTTCTCCACGCCCACGGACGAGGCGATCGTCAGGGGCATGCAGATTCTGGGCCAGATCAAAAAACAATTTTAAGTTTAGAAAGTGGTGACGAAACGTATGGAGCAACATCCTGAACGCAGAAAACGAATCCTGAGTGCGATCCAGCCCAGCGGCATTCCAACGCTCGGCAATTATCTGGGGGCCCTGAAAAACTGGGTTTCCATGTCAGAGGAATACGATTGCGCCTACGCGGTCGCGGACCTGCACGCGATCACGGTCCGGCAGAATCCGGCAGACCTGCGCCGGCGCACGCTCGAATTATACGCCCTGTTGCTCGCCATCGGCCTCGATCCGGGGAAAAATCTCGTCTTTATCCAGAGCCAGGTGCCAACTCATGCGCAGCTTGCCTGGGTGCTCAACTGCTATACCCAGTTCGGTGAGATGTCCCGCATGACGCAGTTTAAGGATAAATCCGCACAACACGCGGATAATGTCAACGTCGGCCTTTTCGCCTATCCGGTCCTCATGGCAGCGGACATTCTGCTCTATCAGGCGGATTTTGTCCCTGTCGGCGCAGACCAGAAGCAGCATCTGGAGATCACCCGCGATATCGCGGGCCGCTTCAACGGCATTTACGGCAATGTGTTTACGATTCCCGAGCCCTATATCGGCAAGGAGGGCGCGCGTGTGATGTCCCTACAGGAGCCGGAGAAGAAGATGAGCAAATCCGATCCGAATGTCAACGGCTTTATCTCCATGCTCGACACGCCGGACGTCATCCTGCGGAAATGCAAGCGCGCCGTTACGGATTCCGAATCCCGCGTGGCCTACGAAGAGGGGCGCGGCGGGATCAACAACCTCATGGGGATTTACAGCTGCTGTACCGGCAAGCCAATGGCGCAGATCGAGGCGGAATTTGAGGGCAAGGGCTATGGCGATTTTAAAATCGCGGTCGCCGAAGCGGTGATTGAAGAGCTGCGGCCCGTTCAGGAGCGCTTCCATGAATATATGGACAATCTCGACTATATTCGCAGCTGTGCGGCAAAGGGCGCAGAAGCCGCGCAGCGCATCTCCCAGCGCACGCTGGATAAGGTGATGAAAAAGGTCGGTTTTGTGCTGTAAGCTCCTGGCAGACGCTGTTTCAGGATTGTTCAGCGACGCTCTGTAAAGCACTGATCGCGAACAGACTCTTCGGCAAGGGCCCATTTGAATCGCGGAATCCTTGCTTCTGGCATAACGCGCAGGCTTTTTTCCATCATTTTTTGTGCCTGTTCTGCAGATGCAAACTAGGAGGTAGTGACAATAGCTGATTTGAATTCATGGTTTCTGTACTTGGCGTGCGCTGTGCTGGGATACCTGCTGGGCAACGTCCAGTTTGCGGTAATTATCAGCCGCCTGAAATACAAAGACGACGTGCGAAATCACGGCAGCGGCAATGCGGGCAGCACCAATATGCTGCGCGTATTCGGCCTGAGCTCCGGTCTGATCACATTCTTGGGGGATCTGCTGAAAGGAATTCTTGGGGTGCTGATTGGCCGCTGGATTGCGGGCGAGGTTGGGGGTTACATTTGTGCGCTGTTTGTGGTGTTGGGTCACGATTTTCCCGTATTCTTAAGGTTTAAGGGGGGCAAGGGCGTTGCGGCGTCGCTTGGCGTGATTTGGATGATCCGCCCGCTTTATGGGTTGGCCGTCACGCTTGCCGCCGTTGTGCTGATCTTGCTGTTTCAGATAATATCCGTGGCTTCGATGGCCGGTTCTGCGCTTTTTCTGCTTTTGGCGCTGATCTTTGACTGGGGCAACTGGCCGCTTGTTGCGCTTGCTTTTCTGCTCTGGGCGCTCATCATGGTTCGCCATTGGGAAAATATCCTGCGGCTGGCACGGGGAGAGGAAAATAAATTTTCCCTGAGGTCAAAAAATGGTGCCCCTCCAAACGGCAAAAAATAGCCGCGTGCTTTCTGAATCGGGCAGGCACGAGCCCCCCTTTGCAGGGGATGTCAGGCTGGGCACCTTTGCTCTGTAGTCGCTGCATTATTATAAAAACAAACCGCCGCAAATGCATATTGTTGCATTTGCGGCGGTTTCAGACTGTAGACAAAGCGGCTCCGGGATGAACTTTCCAGAGCTGCTTTTCTCT